>PJQF01000001.1_pt1 | contig 244144 bp, 210 predicted proteins | sample 1503741 | NCBI WGS metagenome assembly PJQF01 (sample SAMN07775949, study PRJNA414020) | Biofilm metagenome, whole genome shotgun sequencing project. | isolation source: biomolecule (vanillin) treated reverse osmosis membrane biofilm | place: India: Nagpur | collected 2017-03-21
AATGGCGGTGTATTTTACAGAAAATCGTATTTCTTGGGTTTACGTACAGAGCCTAAGAAATCCCCCTAGCCCGGCCCTGTCCCAATTATTCGATAATGATATAACTCAACTAAATATCTATTTAGTTGAGTTATATATGAATCATTCCAACGCTACCCCTGTTAGAGCTGAAAACGGTCCACAGATTGCGACAGTTTGCCTGCTAGATTGGCAAGTTCATCCGTAGTTGAGGCAGTTTGCCCGATCACGCGGCTGTTGTTTTCCGACATGCCAGCGATCATCTCCACCTGATGGGAGATTTCATTGCTGGCCAGGCTTTGTTCCCCGATGGTGCGCGAAATGTCGTTCACCAACTCCGTGGTGTTCAACGTGGCCTGCAGAATCTCGCGGATTGCCCGTTCTACTTCTGCGGTCACCGCCATGCCTTTATCCACTTGGGTGACGCCCTCCTCCATGCTGGTCACCGCTTCCCGAGTATTTTGCTGGATGCGTCCGACCATGCTGGCAATTTCCTGGGTCGAAGCGCTGGTGCGACCCGCCAGGCTGCGCACTTCATCGGCGACCACCGCAAATCCCCTGCCTTGTTCTCCCGCGCGGGCAGCCTCAATCGCAGCGTTGAGGGCCAATAAGTTGGTCTGGTCGGCGATGCCTTTGATGACTTGGATAATGCTGAAAATCGCCTCGGACTCCTTGTCCAGCGTGCGGATCACCTGAGCCGATTGCTGGGCTGAACGGGCAATACCGTCCATGTCCTTGACCACTTGGTGAATGACGCGACCGCCGTCCTTGGCCAAGGCTTCAGCCTGATTGGCCATGTCCAGGGCGCGGCCGGCGTGCCGGGTGATTTCTTCGATGCTCGCCGTCATTTCACTCGCAGCAGCGGCCATGGTGCTGGCGGCAGCGCTTTGCTGCTGGCTGCTGCCTGCGACTTCATGGCAGCCGTGGCTCAGTTGCTCGCTCATGCCATTGACGCCATGAGCGTTGCTGCGCACCACTTCGATCATGCCGCGCAAGTCGCGCTGCATGGTGGCAAGGCTGAGAATCAGCGCGCCTGCTTCATCATTGCGCTTAGGTTCGACAATCGGCTCGCTCAAGTTGCCCCTGGCGATACTCGCCGCAATGCGGCTGGCGGTCTGCAGCGGCCCCATGATGCTCAGGATGACCCAGCGGCCCTGAGCCAACAGCAGCAATACGCTGGCAATCAACACCGTGCCCAGGGTGAAGTTCGCATTACTGATTGCGTGCTGAGTGCTAGCGCCGGTCTGCTGGGTATTGGTTTCGATCAGCTCACTCAGCGCCGCCATTTGGTCTTCCAGACGGCTGAACGCAGTGTTGAAACTCTCCAGTTCTGCGCGAGCGGCTTCGGGATTTTCCAACGCCCGCGCGACGATACGTTCGCCGGCGCTTATATAGGTATCGAGGCTGGGTTTGATTTTTTCCAGACTGGCTTTAAGGCTGTCATCCAGGGGCAACTTGAGGTTGTCCCCCAGCACCTCCCGGAAGTGCTCTGAATGTTCCTTGATCGAACTCGTCACCTCGGCCTTGGTACTGGCGCTTTTCCCCAAGCCCACCAACATGGCCGACAACACGTCGGCGCGCAGGGCGTCGTGCATCATGTCGGCTTCCATGTGGTTGCGCAGTACCGTCATGGCGACCTCGTTGGCCTGCACAGCCTCGCCCATCCGCGTGTTGCCCAGGTAACTGGCCAGGCTCATGACCAGGGCGGTAAGCAACCCGGTCGCTATCAACAGCATCAAGCGTAGTTTGATCGTCATGCGGGTATCCCCATACCTTAGCCGCGGGTTGGGAACCCAACCTCTATTAACGTTATCGGCAGCAGTCACTGGTTAGTGAAGCCTAAGTTTGCGGATCTGCGAGGATCCCTTAAGCTGGCCATCCTTTGCTCCGCCCGGAAATGCCCATGTCTCGAAGTATTGCCCACTTGGCCCTGCTCCTGGGGTTGATCACGGCCGTTGGCCCGTTCGCCATCGACATCTACCTGCCTGCGCTGCCAACCCTTGGCGCGAGCCTGCACGCCTCGCCGGCCGCCGTACAGATGAGCCTGACCGTGTTCTTTGTGATCGTGGGGGTATGCCAGCTGTTCTACGGCCCCATCAGCGATGTATTCGGACGCAAACCGCAGATTTATGCCGGACTGCTGATTTTTGCCATCGGGAGTATCGGCTGCGCCCTGGCGCCGACCATTGAAGTGCTGATTGGATTTCGAGCCCTGCAAGCATTTGGTGCGTGCGCCGGCATGGTGATCCCTCGGGCTATCGTTCGCGATCTGTACACCGGCCATGAAGCCGCGCGGCTGATGTCATTGCTGATGCTGGTGATGAGTGTCTCGCCAATTCTTGCCCCGCTGGCTGGCAGTGTGGTGATTGCGCTCTGGAGTTGGCGCGAAGTGTTCGCCGTGCTGGCGGTGGTGGCCGTGTTGTGCCTGGTGATGACGGCCGTGCAATTGCCCGAAACCCACCCGCCCGAGCGTCGTATGGGTAAAACCCTGGGCACTGCATTCAGCAGTTATGGGGCTCTGCTGCGCGATCCTGTGTTTATCGGATTGTCGGTGGTCTGCGGCTTTGGGTTGGCAACGTTCTTTGTTTTTATTGGCAGCGCGCCCTTTGTGTACATCGAATATTTCGGCCTGACACCCACGCAATTCAGCCTGTGTTTTGCCCTGAATGCGGCGTCATTTTTCGCTATGAGCCAGCTGACGGCGCGCCTGAGCGCACGCTTCGGTCTGGTGCCGTTGATACTTTGGTCAGTTACGGCGGTGGCTGCAGTGATGCTTCTGCTGGCGGTCACCACGCTGTGGGTTGATAGCTTGGTCCTGATGATGACGTTGCTGTTTATCGGCTTCGGCTTCCTTGGCTTGCTGTTGCCTGCCTCGGGTGTGTTGGCCCTGGAGGACCATGGCGCGGTGGCGGGTTCTGCATCCGCTTTGCTTGGCGCGATTCAAATGATCACAGGGGCGGTGTCCATGACCCTTGTTGGAGTCTTTGCCGACCACACCCCGGCGCCAATGATCATCGGTATTGCGATGTGTGCCGTTGCGGCGATGCTCACGGTGATCTGGACATTACGCCGTTTGCCCGCCCACTTGGCGAGTGCCCCGCCCTCCTCCTGAGGGGTAACAACAGGGCTCGGCGTTAACCACTCGTCGGCCCTGGGCAGGATCCAGCACAACTATCGCCGGCCAAGGAATTACTAACTCCATAGCACCCTTAGGAACCTATGGAGATTGAGATGACTGACTACCCACGCCCGCCCTTCGCCCCTCAAGCCCAATCGGTCCCAGGCTCCCAGAGAAAAATGGACCCTTATCCCGATTGTGGCGAGCAAAGCTATAAAGGCTCTGGTCGGCTGGCCAACAAAATCGCGCTGATCACGGGGGCCGACAGCGGCATCGGTCGCGCGGTTGCCATTGCGTTTGCCCGTGAAGGTGCAGACGTTGCCATCGCCTACCTGGACGAGCACGAAGACGCCAAGGAAACCGCACGCTGGGTGGAAGAGGCCGGTCGCCAATGCCTGTTACTGCCCGGCGATCTTGCACAGAAAGCCCAGTGCCAGGCACTGGTCGACAGCACCGTCGAACAGTTCGGTCGCATCGATGTGCTGGTCAATAACGCTGCGTTCCAGATGACCCACGAAACCCTCGAAGAGATCGAGGACGAGGAATGGGTGAAGACCTTCGATATCAACATCACGGCGATGTTTCGCATCTGCAAGGCCGCCCTGCCCCATATGAAGGCTGGCAGTTCGATCATCAACACCAGTTCGGTCAACTCTGACATGCCCAAACCGACCCTGCTGGCCTACGCCGCCACCAAGGGCGCGATTGCCAACTTCACCGGCGGTTTGGCGCAGTTGCTGGGCAGCAAGGGCATTCGCGTCAACAGTGTGGCCCCCGGACCGATCTGGACGCCGCTGATCGTGGCGACCATGACTGATGAAGATGTGAAGAGCTTCGGCAGCGAAACACCACTGGGCCGACCTGGCCAGCCGGTGGAAGTGGCGCCGATTTATGTGCTGCTTGCCTCGGATGAAGCCAGCTACATCTCCGGTTCACGCTATGCGGTTACCGGGGGGAAACCCATCCTCTAGCCTTGAAGGCGCTCTAAGGCTGAACATCCTCCCTGGGGCGAGCGCCTTGATGAACTGAGCGCCTGTGGTGACCTCTCTGTTCGTGGTGACAGGGCTTTTTGTGGTGATCGGGCTTTTGTGATCATCAGGCTTTTGTGGTGAGCGGGCTTGCCCCGCGCTGGGCTGCGAAGCAGACCCAATAAACTTGGGGGCTGCTATGCAAGCCGGCGAGGGGCAAGCCCGCTCACTACAGGTCGAATCGATCTACGGCTCGGCGGCGTTCGTTGTCGTCACGCACGTCATAGCTGGCGGTGGTCTGGATGTTAGTGTGATGCGCCAGCTTCTGCGCGATCGATAGGTCATGCTCCTCGATCACCCGCGTGATAAACGAGCGACGGAAGTCATGGGGCATGATCTTGACCCCCACCTGTTCCCCTCGCTGCCGGGCAATGTAGTAAATCGCGTGTTTAGTAATGCGTTCCCGGGTGATATGGCTACCCCGGCGGATGCGATTGAACAGGAAGCTGTCGTCCTGCTCGCCCTCTTTTAACTGCTCGCGCCGAAACGCCAGCCAGGCCTGCAACTTGGCAAATGCCCATTGCGGCGCGTACTTGATCAACTCTTTGTTGCCTTTGCCAATGACCCGCAAGCTGCGCTCCTCAACGTTGATCTGCGCGAGATCCAGGTTGACCGACTCCGACTTGCGCATGCCCGAGCCGTAGAGGATGCCGATGACCGCGGCATCACGCAGGCCTTGCGGCCTGGGGTCGGCGGCACAGACTTCCATCATTTCGCGGATCAGCGTGCGCCGCAGGTTACGGCCCTGGCCAAGACGCGTACCGGGCGCTGGCTTGACCGTGCGCATTCTCAACAAGTGTTCCTGACTGATCAGGCTCATGCGCCACGCTTCATTCATCACCCCGCGCACCGCATTTACATATAACGATGAGGTGTTGGGCGCGTAGCCGTCTTCGCGCAGGGCGGCTACCAGGGCGATGACGTGTTCGGGTTGCAGCAGGTGCCAGTCGATGTCTTCAAGGTTGATATCCTCGAAGCCCAGGCGGTCGGCGGCGTCCTGCAGCACGTAGCGCATGGTGAGTTGGCTGGAGGGGGCCAGGCGGGTGAGGTAGAGGGTCAGCGGGTTGCGGATATGCTCAGTCAAAATAGATCAGCCTTTGGATTAAATACCTCGAACAAGCCATTGTTAAATCAAGGTATTTAGTGAATTGGCGAGGGCTGAGTCTAGCGCAGCACAGGCCCTCTTACCAAATCATGGGGCAGTTTCTTCGTCCTCCGTGGGTTCCTGGGGCTGGGTCTGGGCCTGGCTCCATTCGGCGTCCTGCTTTTGCATCAGTGCGAACCAATGCTGACGCATGAACGTGAGATACGCCTCGGGCGCATTGGCGAAATCCTTCTCATCGCCATAGCAGCCGGGTAACGGCAATTCGGTGCCCTGCTCCTTGTACTGGCTGACGAGCGCCTGTTGCCCGGCGGTGCTGCAATCCTTGGGCAGCGGCATCCCGCGCAACGCCCCGGCCTCTTCATCCCACCAGGCGGCGCCGTAGCGGTCGACACCGCGCAAACGGTACTTCTGCGACTTGCCCACATGCATGATCAGCTTGAACTCATTGGGGCTGACGTCGCTGGTGCAGGTGCGCGAATAGCCCACAGTGGCCTGGGTGATGCCATCGCCCGACAGGTCGGTGACCTTGGTCGCGGCTTGGTCAAAACGCAACGCCGCGTCAAATTCGCAATGCTGCACATCGTCGTAGAGCATCCACACGCGCTTGGGGCGGTTACCGTCGATCAGGTACTGAGCGGCATACACAAAGGACGACTGGGTGCCGTCGTCATCCCGCTCGCTGACTTGTTCAGCCAGCACCAGCAGATTCTTGCCCTGGCGGTCGTCCCAGGTGTAAGCGGCGATCTGCTTGCCACGTACTTCCACGCCATCCGGCACCTGATCGAGGCTGGTCAGCGCCACGCTTTCATCGGCGCGAACGGTCGTGACACACGCCACGCTCATCAACAACCCCATCAATACTGGCCGCAACTGGCCGCGTAAAAGCTGCACGCTATTCATCCGATTACCCTGCCAAGAGACGCGTTACTTTACCGGCACTTGAGAGGCATTGCAGAGAAGATTCTTCAATCGTGGTCGAAGCCTGTTTGTGTTCGCCCACGCTGTAGTAAATGCGTTGCATGCCGTTCCTGTTTCAGCGCGATCCAGCCCCCCCTTAGCGCCCTCACGTTTAGCTGAACCCTGGCTGTCTGGCTGTCAAATAAACGAATTTTCGACTTCCGCTTCATACCTTTCCTACATTTTTGAGCTTAATCTTAAATACGGAAGCTCAAGGTGATATTCACATTTTTGAACTAACCTCTTGATTAGAATTCGATTTTTAGCGGTTCCCAACCGTTGCACGGCGTTTGTATCCAATGATTGCGGGCGTTTTCACGCGCCACGCTGCTCTAACCCCGAGGTCATAAATCTTTGAAACCCTACCCTATTCATCGCGTGTCGATCGTTATCCCGGTCTACAACGAAGAAGAAAGCCTGCCTGAATTGCTGCGTCGCACCACCGCGGCGTGCAGGCAACTGGCCTACGAATACGAAATCATCCTGGTGGATGACGGTAGCCGTGACAACTCGGCCCAACTGCTGGAAGACGCTGCCGCAGAAGACGGCAGCAACGTGGTGGCTGTGATCCTCAACCGCAACTACGGCCAGCATGCCGCGATCATGGCGGGTTTCGAACAGTGCCAGGGCGAAGTGGTGATTACCCTCGATGCCGACCTGCAGAACCCACCCGAAGAAATCCCGCGCCTGGTGGAGCAAGCCGCCCTCGGCTACGACGTCGTCGCCACCGTGCGCAACAATCGCCAGGACTCGGCGTTTCGCCGCTGGCCGTCACGCCTGATCAACCTTGCCGTGCAGCGCTCTACCGGCGTGGCCATGACCGACTACGGCTGCATGCTGCGCGCTTACCGCCGCACCATCGTCGACGCCATGCTCGCCTGCCGCGAGCGCAGCACCTTTATCCCGATCCTCGCCAACGGCTTCGCCCGCCACACCACGGAAATCCTGGTGCACCACGCCGAACGCGAACACGGTGAGTCCAAATACAGCGCCATGCGCCTGATCAGCCTGATGTTCGACCTGCTGACCTGCATGACCACCACGCCGCTGCGCCTGCTGTCTATTGTCGGCTTCAGCCTGGCGGCCCTGGGCATGCTGTTTGCCTTCGCGCTGATCGTTCTGCGCCTGGCCTTCGGTGCCGACTGGGCGGGCGACGGCCTGTTCGTGCTGTTCGCGGTGCTGTTCGTCTTCACCGGTGGCCAGTTCATCGGCATGGGCCTCTTGGGTGAATACCTGGGCCGCATGTACAGCGATGTGCGCGCCCGCCCACGCTTCTTTATCGAAAAAGTGCTGCGCAACCAACCGGCAGCACCGGCTCCTGTGGTCGTCGTTGACGGCCTGGTGTCTTCCCATACTTCCACTTCCGCCGATCAGGTTCAGTCATGAGTTCAAAAGCTGTTGTATTCGCGTACCACGATATTGGTTGTGCAGGCATTGAAGCGCTGCTCAATACCGGCTACGAAATTGCTGCTGTGTTTACCCATGCCGACGACCCCAAGGAAAACAACTTCTACGGTTCCGTTGCCCAACTGTGCGCCCGCAACGGTATCCCGGTGCATGCGCCAGAGGACGCCAACCACCCTCTGTGGATTGAGCGCATCGCCAAGCTGAACCCGGATTACATTTTCTCCTTCTACTACCGCAACCTGCTGAGCGAGCCGCTGCTGGCCACCGCCCGTAAAGGTGCGTTCAACCTGCACGGTTCGTTGCTGCCCAAGTACCGTGGCCGCGCCCCGGCCAACTGGGTGCTGGTCAACGGCGAAACCGAAACCGGCGTGACCCTGCACCGCATGGTCAAGCGTGCGGATGCCGGCGCGATCCTCGCCCAGCAAAAAGTCACCATCGAGCGTAGCGACACTGGCCTGACCCTGCATGCCAAGCTGCGTGAAGCCGCCAGCAACCTGCTGCGTGATGTCCTGCCGCAACTGGCCGAAGGCAAGCTGACTGAAACCGCACAAGATGAAAGCCAAGCCACTTACTTCGGTCGCCGCACGGCCGCAGACGGCAAGCTGGACTGGAAACACACGGCTGAAAGCCTGTTCAACCTGGTTCGCGCCGTGACTCAACCGTATCCAGGCGCATTCTGTGCCGTGGGCGAACACAAGCTGATCGTGTGGCAAGCCGAAGTGGTCAAGGGCAACGAAGGCCTGGCACCGGGCCGGGTGATCAGCGTCAACCCGCTGCGCATCGCCTGCGGCGAAGACTCCCTGGTGGTCAAGTTCGGCCAGCGCAACGACAACGGCCTGTACCTGGCCGGCCCTTCCCTGGCCAACGAACTGGGCCTGGTCGACGGCTCCGTGCTGCGCGGTGCCGAGTCCGGCCGCAAGCCACGTCGTACCCGCGTGCTGATCCTGGGCGTGAACGGTTTTATCGGTAACCATCTGTCCGAGCGTCTGCTGCGTGACGACCGTTATGAAGTCTACGGCCTGGACATTGGCTCCGACGCCATTGAGCGCCTGCGCAGCCACCCGAACTTCCATTACGTCGAAGGCGATATCAGCATCCACACCGAGTGGATCGAGTACCACATCAAGAAGTGCGACGTGGTCCTGCCGCTGGTGGCCATCGCCACGCCGATCGAATACACCCGTAACCCGCTGCGCGTGTTCGAGTTGGACTTCGAAGAAAACCTCAAGCTGGTGCGCTACTGCGTCAAGTACAACAAGCGCGTGATCTTCCCGTCGACCTCTGAAGTCTATGGCATGTGCCAGGACCAGTATTTCGACGAAGACACTTCCAACCTGGTGGTTGGCCCGGTCAACAAACAACGCTGGATCTACTCGGTCTCCAAGCAACTGCTGGACCGCGTGATCTGGGCCTACGGCGCCAAGGGCCTGAACTTCACGCTGTTCCGTCCGTTCAACTGGATGGGCCCACGCCTCGACCGCCTGGATTCGGCCCGTATCGGCAGCTCCCGTGCGATCACCCAACTGATCCTGAACCTGGTGGAAGGCACGCCGATCCGCCTGTTCGATGGTGGCGAGCAGAAACGCTGCTTCACCGACATCGCCGACGGTATCGAAGCCCTGGCCCGCATCATTGATAACGACAACGATGCCTGCAACGGCCAGATCATCAACATCGGTAACCCGGAAAACGAAGCCAGCATCCGCCAGTTGGGCGAAGAGCTGCTGCGTCAGTTCGAAGCGCACCCGCTGCGCAGCAACTTCCCGCCGTTCGCCGGTTTCCGCGATGTGGAGAGCAAGGCGTTCTACGGCACCGGTTACCAAGACGTGGCACACCGCAAGCCAAGCATCGAAAACGCCAAGCGCCTGCTGAACTGGGAGCCGACCGTGGAGATGAGCGAAACCATCGGCAACACGCTGGACTTCTTCCTGCGCGAGGCCATGCTCGAAATCGCGGATAAGCGCTAATGCAGGCAGGTCTTCGCATTGACGTCGATACCTATCGGGGCACCCGTGAAGGTGTGCCACGGTTGCTCGAATCCCTGGACGAGGCCGGGGTAAAAGCGACGTTCTTCTTCAGTGTCGGGCCGGACAACATGGGGCGCCACTTGTGGCGCCTGATCCGCCCGCAATTCCTGTGGAAGATGCTGCGTTCCAACGCTGCCGGCCTGTACGGCTGGGACATCCTGCTCGCCGGCACTGCCTGGCCGGGCAAGCCGATCGGCCGTGACTTGGGGCACTTGATGCGCCAGGCCAAGGCCGCCGGTCACGAAGTCGGCCTGCACGCCTGGGATCACCATGGCTGGCAGGCCAACACCGGACGGTGGAGCGATGCACAACTGGTCGAGCAAATTCGACGCGGCGTGGAGACCCTGAGCGACATCCTGGGCGAACGCATCGACTGTTCGGCCGCCGCCGGTTGGCGTGCCGATGAGCGAGTGGTGCAAGCCAAGCAAGGTTTCAACTTTCGCTACAACAGCGATTGCCGGGGTACCAGCCTGTTTCGGCCGACATTGGCCGATGGCAGCGCAGGTACGCCACAAATTCCGGTGGACCTGCCGACCTTCGACGAAGTCGTCGGGCCGGTGGTGGCCGCCAAAGACTTCAATAGCTTCATTCTTGACCGGTTTGCCGAGTCGAAGCTCAACGTCTACACGATCCACGCAGAAGTAGAAGGGATTCTGATGGCCAACGATTTTCGCCAGTTGCTTGCCCAGGCAGGGCAGCGCGGCATCGATTTCAAACCGCTGGGTGACTTGTTGCCTGCGGACCTGACCACCCTGCCCCAGCAACAGTTGGTGCGCGGCGCATTGAGCGGCCGTGAGGGTTGGCTTGGAGTGCAGCAGGCATGATTCGGCGTTGGGACTTGCCCCTGCTCCTGTTAGCGTTTGGCGTGTTTTACCTGCTGCCGCTGGCAACCCATGGCCTGTGGATTCCTGATGAAACCCGCTACGCACAGATCAGCCAGGAAATGCTGCTGACCGGCAAGTGGGCTTCGCCGCACTTCATGGGGATTCGCTATTTCGAAAAGCCGGCTGCCGGTTACTGGATGATCGCGCTCGGCCAGGCGATCTTCGGGCAAAACCTGTTTGGTGTGCGCTTCGCCTCGGCGTTGAGCACCGGTTTGAGCATCCTGCTGGTGTACCTGGTGTCACGTCGGCTGTGGAATGACCCGCAAAAGAGCCTGGTCAGCACCGTGCTGTACATGAGCTTTGTCAGCGTGGCGGCCTTGGGCGGTTATGCCAACCTCGATCCGCAGTTCACCTTCTGGGTCAACCTGACCGGCGTTGCCCTGTGGTTCTGCTTCGACAGCACCACCCGCAACGGCCGCCTGGGATCCTGGGCGCTGCTCGGTTTCGCCTGTGGCATGGGCTTTATGACCAAGGGATTCCTGGCGTGGCTGTTGCCGGTGTTAATCGCCCTGCCCTACGCGATCTGGCAGAAGCGCTTTCGCGAACTGCTCGGTTATGGGCTGGTGGCCGTGGTTGTCGCCATTGCAGTGAGCCTGCCGTGGGCACTGGCCGTGCATCTGCAAGAACCGGACTATTGGAATTTCTTCTTCTGGCACGAGCATATCCAGCGTTTTGCCGGCGAGGATGCCCAGCACGCCGAGCCTTTCTGGTATTACCTACCGCTGCTGGTCGCGTTCAGCCTGCCGTGGGTCGCACTGCTGCCGTCCACCCTGAAACAGGCGTGGCAGGAAAAACGTGCAGCGAAAACTGCCTTCCTGCTGCTGTGGCTGCTGATGCCGCTGGCGTTTTTCAGCCTGGCCAAGGGCAAGTTGCCCTCCTACATCATGCCGTGCCTGTTGCCGCTGGCGCTGCTGATGGGCTCTACACTGGCGGACAAACTCGCCGCAGGCCGCGGCCGTGTCGTGCGTATCAACGGTTGGCTGAACCTGGTGATTGGCGTCGCGGCGTTACTGGCGCTGACGTGGTTTCAACTGAAGAAGCCCGTCTACGAACACGGTCAGGAAACCCTCAGCCTGGTGCTGGTGTTTGTCTTCCTGTTCGGCTGGATCATCGCCAACCTGCTGCAAGCGTCACGCCCGCTGCGCTTGTGGGCAGCGCCGGTAGTCGGCAGTTGGTTGCTGGTGGCGTTGGTACCGGCCGCACTGCCCCATTCGGTGGTTTACAACAAGACTCCGGACCAGTTCATCATCGATCACCTCCAGGAGCTGAGCCAGACCAGCGCGTTGCTGAGCAATGACCTGGGCGCAGCCTCCGCCTTGGCCTGGCGCGTCAAGCGCCCGGACGTGACCCTCTATAACACCGTCGGCGAAGTGAAATATGGCTTGGCCTTTGACGATGCGGCCCATCACAAGGTCGACACCACACAGGTCCAGCAGTGGATGAGCGACGCACGTAAACACGGCGCCGTCGGGGTGGTCATGCGTGTGAAGGGTGACGACGAAATCGCCGAGGTGGACTTGCTGCCCAAAGACGGCAAGCGCTACGAGCAAGGCAACATCGTGATCCTGGTGTTCCCGCAGGTTGCGCCATGATCACGCTGTGCCTGTTATTGGCCGCCTGCCTGCTGACATGCATGGGCCAGGTTTCGCAAAAATTCGCCGTGGAAAGCTGGCGCGACCAGCCCGACGGTTGGGCGCTGAAGCTGCGCTCGCCGTGGCTGTGGTCGGCCCTGCTGTGCCTGGGTTTTGGTTTGCTGGTGTGGTTGCTGGTGTTGCAGCGCCTGGAAGTCGGTATCGCCTACCCGATGCTCAGCCTCAATTTTGTCCTGGTCACGCTGGTGGCGCGCTTTGTGTTCAAGGAACACATCGACACACGGCATTGGCTGGGTGTCGTGCTGGTGATTGCCGGTGTGGTGCTGTTGGGGCGCCAGGTATGAGCCGCGTGCGTGGTTTTGCCCTGGCCCTGGGCAGCGTTGGCCTGGTCAGCGCCGCCCAATTGGGCATGCGCTGGAGCATGACGCGCCTGCCCTTGCCCGCCGAATGGCTGGCGGCGTTGAACAGCAACGCCATCGACTTCGCTGCGTTGGGCGTGGTGAGCCTGGCGATCTTCGCCTACGCGCTGTCGATGCTCTGCTGGCTCGGCGCGCTCAAGCACCTGCCCCTTGGCCGCGCCTATTCATTGCTCAGCATCAGCTATGCGCTGGTGTACCTGTTGGCCGCCAGCCTCCCGGTGTTCAACGAACATTTTTCCGTTTCAAAAACCCTGGGGGTGGCGCTTGTCATCCTCGGTGTGCTGATCATCAACTCTCGTCGTGCCAGTGCTACTCGTCCCAGGAATGCCCCATGAAAATCAGTGTATTTGGTAGTGGTTACGTCGGCCTGGTACAGGCCACCGTATTAGCCGAAGTCGGTCACGATGTGATCTGCATGGACGTCGATCAAAACAAGGTCAAGCTGCTGCAGCAAGGCCATGTGAGTATCTTCGAACCGGGACTGGCCGCCATGGTCAAGGAGAACTTGGAAAGCGGCCGCCTGAATTTCACTTTCGATGAAAAGCTCGCCGTCGAACACGGTGAAGTGCTGTTCATCGCCGTCGGCACGCCGTCGGATGAAGATGGCTCGGCCGACTTGAAGTACGTGCTGTCGGTGGGCGACGCCGTGGCCCGTCATCGAGTGGCCCCGGTAATCCTGGTGGAAAAGTCCACGGTCCCCGTGGGCACCGGCGACACCCTGCGCGCCCATATCGAAAAAGCCCTGCACGTCGCTGGCCGGCACCTGGAGTTCGATATCGTCTCCAACCCGGAATTCCTCAAGGAAGGCTCTGCGGTTGCCGACTGTCGCCGTCCGGATCGCATCATCATCGGCTGTGAGCGCGAAGAAGTGCGCGAGGTGATGCGCGATCTGTACGCGCCGTTCAACCGCAACCACGACCGCATCATCTTCATGGACCTGCGCAGCGCCGAGCTGACCAAGTACGCCGCCAACTGCATGCTGGCCACCAAGATCAGCTTTATCAACCAGATCGCCGAGCTGGCCGAGCACCTGGGGGCGGATATCGAAGCAGTGCGCCTGGGCATCGGTGCCGACTCGCGCATCGGCTATCACTTTATCTACCCCGGTTGCGGTTACGGCGGTTCATGTTTTCCCAAAGACATGCGCGCCTTGATCCACAGCGCCAAACAGGCCAACTGCTCCAGCGACCTGTTGGAAGCCGTAGAAGCGATCAACCAACGCCAGAAGAGCAAGCTGTTCGAGCGCGTCAATGCGTTCTTCCAAGGCAATCTGCGCGGCAAGACCTTCGCCCTGTGGGGCCTTGCGTTCAAGCCCAACACCGACGACATGCGCGATGCACCCAGCCGCGTGCTGATGGAAGCGCTGTGGGCTGCCGGCGCCAACGTGCGCGCGTTCGACCCGGAAGCCATGCAGGAAACCCAGCGCCTCTACGGTGACGAAGAACGGCTGATGCTGATGGGCACGCCGGAGTCCACTCTGGTTGGCGCCGATGCGCTGATCGTGTGCACCGAGTGGCAGCAGTTCAAAGCCCCCGATTTCGACCTGATCCACCAGCGCCTGAAAACCCCGGTGATCTTCGATGGCCGCAACCTGTATGACGGCGAGCGCCTGTCGCGCAAGGGCTTCCAATACTTCCCGATAGGGCGAGGCGACTCATGTCAGTTGCCGATTCCGCAGCAGCAGTGGGTGCCACAGGTCGTGGAAGCCTGATACGTGAACACAGCCCGACCGCCTTTGCTGAGTGCCACGATCCGCCGCCAATCCCTCTGCCTGGGATTGCTGGCGCTGTTGCTGTTTATCGCCGGCAGTTGGCACCAGGCGATTATCGGTTTCGACTCACGCTTCGTGCTGTTCGCCCAGGAAATGCTGCGCCATGGGCCGGGCTTTTTTCCCACCACTTACGGCCAGCCGTATGCTGATTATCTGGCCACCTCGACCCTGATGACCTGGCTGTTGTCGCTGCCCCTGGGCCAGGTCACCAGCCTCACGGCCTGGCTGCCCACTTCGATGGCCTCGGCACTGATCGTCATCCTGGTGTATCGCCTCACGGCGCCCTACTCCCAGCGCTGGGGCTTGTTGAGCATTGCGGTGCTGCTGTTGAGCACCACCTTTATCAGCGAAACCCGCGCCGTGTCCCTGGACCAGATGCTCGCCGCGATCACCTTGACGGTGTTTTATCTGGGTTACGCCCATGATCATTTCTCTGCGGGTAAACGTCTGCACTGGCTGTTTCTGCTTTTGATCCTGGGGTTCGCGATACGCGGGCCGATTGGCCTGGTCGTGCCCACCGGGGTGCTGTGCAGCTATTACCTGATCAACCGGCAATGGCGCCAACTGCTCAGCTTCGGCCTCCTGGCGCTGGCGCTGCTGCTGGCCTGTGTCGGCCTGCTCTTGCTGATGGCCAAACTCAGTGGCGGTGAGCGTTTCATGCAGGACGTGATCCGCATGCAGTTCCTCGGGCGCATGGATGGCAGCGAAGGCAGCAGCGGTGTGCTGTATTACTTCACCAGCTCCCTGGGTAATTACGCCTTGGCCTATCCCCTGGCGTTGCTGGTGCTGCTGGCAGTGGCGACCGGTGGGCGGCGCACGCCGGAGCCGGCCTTGCAATTGGTGCTGTACTGCGCCGCTGCCGGCTTGCTGGTGATGGTTGGCCTGTCGATTCCCCAGGCGAAAAAGGCGCGCTATGTACTGCCGATGCTGCCCATGGCGGCGATTATTGCGGCGTATCCCTTTTACGGCGCACTTGGGCGGCTTTTCGCCTGGCTGCGCGGCCTGATGCTGGGTTTATGGACGCTGCTGCCTACGCTGCTGATCGCCGGGCTGCTGTTCGTGCGCCCACGTTATCCGGAACAACTGAGCCATCTGGGCTTGGTGCTGGGTGTGCTTGGTGCGCTGCAGGCATTGGCGCTGTTGTCGTTGTTCGTCTCTCGTCTACGGCCGGTGGGGCCGGCCTTCACTGCGGTGTTGGCGGTGTGGGCTACCTACATCCTGGTGGTGGAGCCGCTGGAGCGCAGTGTCTATGACACCCGCACATTTACCTTGAACGTTCATGAGCAGGTGATGCATCAGCGTGCCCCCGTGGTCTTGCACGGTTTGGGCAAAGACGCCAAGGCCATCAAATACATGGTCAACCTCGACTGCGATCAGGTGCCGTTGTTTACCCAGCAAGCCGCTGACCTGACGCCGCTGCAAGGGCCAGCCTGGCTGGTGATGAGCGAAGAGGATTTCCGCGCGCTTAAAGATCCGCGCTTTGCCACGCTCACACCGACCTTAACAGGTGAGTTCGATCGCAACACCTTTGTCCTGCTGTACCTGGCCAAACCCCCACAGCCTTGAGCCGACCCGGAAGAATCCTACGCAGCTATGCGTAATGGCTGGTGTCATTTCACTTTCCGGGGGTTGAAACCCAACTGTAAACTCGATGGCCATGTGGGGTAGGTCTTTACCGCCACAGGCCATGGAACACAACAAGGACGTTAAGAGCGGCAGCCATCACTGCGGCTCACTTCGCGAGAGGACAATGCCGTGCCAAATGATCGTTTACCTGATACTCCTGCTGCCTTGATCCGGGATGAAGTGCATATCGGCTACCTGCCCATTCCGCCGTTGGATCGACTGATGTCGCTACGCAACGCTCTGGTGGCACTCAAAGGTCCCCTCTCTGGCGAGCCAGGGCTCCTGGAAAACCTGCAAAAGCATATGTTCAACGAAGAGACCGATATCCGCGTCTTGGGCAAACTGAACACCGCGTACATTCCCCTTTGATGGAACGGGTTTTAATTCAATATTTATGCATTAAAACCTCATTAATATGCATTGGCGCCGATAATCGAGGCGCGGCACACTGCACAGGTTCCTCCCCCAAATGCAGGAACGTTCAAAGGGCTTTTCCGGGAAACCAGACAAGCCTTTTTTTTGCCCGCCGTTTATGGATTTCTTTTCAATGCTCGCTCGCTGGTTTCCCGCTGCAATCAATACTCGTCCTACCGAATGGAGCCGTGCCGCCATTGGCATGGCACTGGGTACATTGTTCAGTGTCTGGCTCTGTGCCCAGGTATTTGGCATGGAGGTGGCGCTGCACCTGCTCGGCCCGCTGGGGGCCTCGGCGGTGTTGTTGTTTGCCGTCTCATCCGGTGCGCTGGCGCAACCCTGGTCGATCATCGGCAGCTACCTGTGCGCCGGTGTCGTAGCATTGCTGGTCGCGCGGGTTCTCGGACGCACCTTGGGCGGCGCTTGCCTGGCGGCCGGCATGGCAGTGGTGTTGATGTGCTGGCTGCGTTGCCTGCACCCACCCGCAGGTGGCCTGGCCATGACCCTGGTGCTTGCCGACCCGGCTTCCGCCGCACTGGGCTGGCATGAATTGGGCGCTGTGCTGCTCGGCGCCAGCGCCCTGCTGGCATGTGCACTGGCCTACAACAACGCCACTCGCACGCGTTATCCCAAGGGGGCTGTCGAGTCCCCTTCGGCCGTATTGAATACCCCCGATGCAGCGCGAAACGCTGCCGTGACCGCCGCCGATTTGAAGCTGGCGCTTGCCGAGATGGAGCAGTTCTACGACGTGGCGCCCGCAGAGCTTGAACAACTGATTCACGCGGCCGAAACCCACGCGCGCCGTCGCAGCATCGGCGAAGTACTGGCCAACCGCGTGCCCTGAGCAGAGGCCCGGGCGCCCTGCATAAATGCAACAACCACCTGCATGATTCCGGGTTGTACTGCGCAAATTTGCACTGGTACGATCGCGAGATGGTTCGTCCGCGAACATCTTGATAAAGAACAATAAAAGCAGGGAGTTAGAGATGACTGCTCAGGTTTCATCCGAAGCAAGCCGCGCCGATTCGCCTCAGGAAGAGGTACTGGCCGACGTCCGCAACCATATCGGCCACCTCACCCTTAACCGCCCTGCGGGTTTAAACGCCATCACCCTCGACATGGTTCGCAGCCTGACCCGGCACCTGGAGGCCTGGTCCGACGATCCATCGGTCTACGCCGTGGTCCTGCGCGGCACCGGCGACAAAGCCTTCTGTGCCGGCGGCGATATCCGTTCCCTGTACGACAGCTTCAAGAATGGCGACACCCTTCACGAAGATTTCTTCGTCGAGGAATACGCCCTCGACCTCGCCATCCACCACTACCGTAAGCCCGTGCTGGCGTTGATGGACGGGTTTGTCCTCGGCGGTGGCATGGGCCTGGTGCAAGGTGCCGATTTACGCGTCGTTACCGAGCGCAGCCGCCTGGGCATGCCGGAAGTGGCCATTGGTTATTTTCCCGACGTGGGTGGCAGCTATTTCCTGCCGCGCATTCCGGGCGAACTGGGGATTTACCTCGGCGTCACCGGCATGCAGATCCGCGCCGCCGATGCACTCTATTGCGGTTTGGCGGACTGGTACCTCGACAGCAACAAGCTCGCCGACCTGGACCAGAAACTCGACCACCTCCAATGGCACGACTCTGCGCTCAAGGACTTGCAAGGTGTGCTGGCAAAGCTTGCGGTGCAGCAGCTGCCCGATGCGCCGCTGGCAGCCTTGCGCCCGGCGATCGACCATTTCTTCGGGTTGCCGGATGTGCCGAGCATCGTTGAGCAATTACAGGCCGTCACCGTTGCCGACAGCCATGAATGGGCGCTCAACACGGCCCACCTGATGCAGACCCGCTCGCCCCTGGCCATGGCCGTGACTTTGCAAATGTTGCGCAAAGGCCGCCGCCTGTCGTTGGAACAGTGTTTCGCCTTGGAACTGCACTTGGACCGGCAATGGTTCAAGCGCGGCGACCTGATCGAAGGCGTGCGCGCCCTGATCATCGACAAGGACAAAACCCCGCGCTGGAACCCGCCAACGTTGCATGGGCTATCAGTTGCCCACGTCGAAAGCTTCTTCCAACAGTTCGAGCAAATTGCGAGATAAGCCATGCAAGACATTGAATACACTGAAGAACAGGTGATGATCCGCGACATGGCGCGTGACTTCGCCCGACGTGAAATCGCCCCATCCGCCCAAGCCTGGGAAAAAGCCGGCTGGATTGACGACAACCTGGTAGCCAAGATGGGCGAACTCGGCCTGCTGGGCATGGTGGTCCCGGAAGAATGGGGCGGCACCTACGTCGACTACGTGGCTTATGCCCTGGCGGTGGAAGAGATTTCCGCCGGCGATGGCGCCACCGGCGCACTGATGAGTATCCACAACTCAGTGGGTTGCGGGCCGATCCTCAACTACGGCACAACGGCGCAGAAAGAAACCTGGTTGGCAGAACTTGCCAGTGGCCAAGCGATTGGCTGCTTCTGCCTGACCGAACCCCAGGCCGGTTCCGAAGCCCACAATCTGCGCACTCGCGCTGAGCTGCGTGACGGCCAGTGGGTGATCAACGGCGCCAAGCAATTCGTCAGCAACGGCAAGCGCGCCAAGTTGGCTATCGTGTTTGCCGTGACTGACCCGCAGTTGGGCAAGAAAGGCATTTCCGCTTTCCTCGTGCCCACCGCTACCCAAGGCTTTGTAGTGGATCGCACCGAACACAAGATGGGCATACGCGCTTCTGACACCTGTGCCGTCACCCTCAACCAATGCACAGTTCCCGAAGCCAACTTACTGGGCGAGCGCGGCAAAGGCTTGGCGATTGCGCTGTCGAACCTGGAAGGTGGCCGCATCGGTATCGCCGCCCAGGCCCTGGGTATCGCGCGAGCAGCGTTTGAAGCGGCGCTGGCCTACGCCCGAGACCGGGTGCAGTTCGACAAGGCGATCATCGAGCATCAGAGCGTGGCTAATTTGCTGGCGGACATGCAGACCCGCTTGAACGCGGCCCGCCTGCTGATCCTGCACGCAGCGCGCCTGCGCAGTGCCGGCAAGCCGTGCCTGTCGGAAGCGTCACAAGCCAAACTGTTTGCCTCGGAAATGGCGGAGAAGGTCTGCTCGTCAGCGATGCAGATACATGGCGGCTACGGCTACCTGGAGGATTACCCGGTGGAGCGTTACTACCGGGATGCGCGGATCACGCAGATTTACGAGGGGACCAGCGAGATTCAGCGGATGGTGATTGCTAGGGAACTCAAGAACTACCAGCTCTGACAGACACCAACGAACTACTGTGGGAGGAGGCAAGCCCCCTCCCACATTTGCACTTCAGTACATGAAGATTGGCTTACTTATCCTTGAACTCTGGCGCGCGCTTGGCCACAAACGCCGCCATACCTTCCTTCTGATCCAGCGTCGCAAACGCCGCATGGAACACACGGCGCTCAAAGCGCACGCCTTCGGACAGGCTCACTTCAAACGCACGGTTCACGCTTTCCTTGACCATCATGCTGATTGGCACCGACTTGCCAGCAATCAGCGTGGCGACCTTCAGCGCTTCATCCAGCAGCTCATCGGCCGGCACGATGCGCGCGACAATCCCGCAACGCTCCGCTTCCACCGCATCGATAAAGCGCCCGGTCAGGCACATTTCCATGGCCTTGGCCTTGCCTACCGCGCGGGTCAGGCGCTGGGTGCCGCCCATGCCGGGCAGGACGCCGAGGTTGATCTCTGGCTGGCCGAATTTGGCGCCATCACCCGCCAGGATGAAGTCGCACATCAGCGCCAGTTCGCAGCCGCCGCCCAAAGCAAAACCGTTGACGGCGGCAATGATCGGCTTGCGTCGGTTGGACACGCGGTCGCTGTCGCTGAACAGGTCATCGAGGTAAATCTGCGGGTAGGTCAGCTCGGCCATTTCCTTGATATCGGCGCCGGCCGCAAAGGCTTTCTTCGAACCGGTCAGCACGATGCAGCCGATGTGCGGATTAGCTTCCAGATCATCCAGCGCCTGGTTCAACTCACTGACCAACTGCGCATTCAGCGCATTCAGGGCTTGCGGACGATTCAGGGTAATCAGCCCGACGCGGCCCTGGACGTCGAGCAAAATGGTTTCGTAACTCATGTATCGGCTCCTTAGAGATTGCGTGAGATGACCATGCGTTGAATATCGCTGGTGCCTTCGTAGATCTGGCAGACCCGCACATCGCGGTAGATCCGCTCCAGGGGAAAGTCGCTCAGGTAACCGTAACCGCCCAAGGTTTGCAAGGCAGCCGAACAGACTTTTTCGGCCATTTCCGAGGCAAACAGCTTGGCCATCGACGCTTCCACCAGCGCCGGCTTGCCGCTGTCGCGCAAGGCGGCGGCGTAATGCACCATCTGCCGTGCCACGGCGATTTGCGTGGCCATGTCGGCGAGTCGGAAGGCTACCGCCTGGTGTTCGATCAGCGGTTTGCCGAAACTCTCGCGCTCGCGGGCGTAGTCGCGCGCTGCTTCAAACGCGGCACGGGCCATGCCCACTGCTTGCGAGGCGATGCCCACGCGGCCGCCTTCGAGGTTGGCCAGGGCGATCTTGTAGCCCTCACCCTCCTCACCCAAACGGTTGGCCACCGGGACCTTCACGTCTTCAAACAGAATCTGGCACGTGTCGGACGCATGCTGCCCCAACTTGTCCTCGACCCGCGCGACGCTGTAGCCCGGCGAATCGGTGGGCACGATAAACGCGCTGATCCCGCGTTTGCCTGCCGCTGGGTCGGTAACGGCAAACACAATCACCACCCCAGCGTTTTGCCCGGAGGTGATGAACTGTTTACAACCGTTGAGCACGTAGTGGTCACCGTCCAGACGCGCGCGGGTTTTCAGGCTGCTGGCGTCGGAACCGGCCTGCGGTTCGGTCAAGGCAAAGGCCCCCAGCATGGCGCCGCTGGCCAGAGGCGTGAGGAACTGCGTTTTTTGCTGGTTGTTGCCGAACTTGAGGATGGGCACGCACCCCACCGAGTTGTGCACGCTCATGATGGTGGAGCAGGCTCCATCACCGGCGGCAATTTCTTCCAGGGCCATGGCGTAAGCCAGGTAGCCGGTATCGCAACCGCCCCATTGCTCCGGCACCAGCATGCCGAAAAACCCCAGTTCGGCCATCTCGCCGATGGCCTCCTTGGGAAAGCGGTGCTCGCGATCCCATTCGGCGGCGAAAGGTTTGAGACGTTCCTGGGCGAATTGCCGGGCCGCGTCGCTGATTTGCAGTTGTTCGTCATTGGGCAGCATCGTGGCTCCTTAATACAGGCATTCGACGGCCATGGCTGTGGCTTCACCACCGCCGATGCAGATAGCGGCAACGCCACGCTTGAGGCCCTTCTGGCGCAGGGCCGAGAGCAAGGTCACCAGGATGCGGGCACCCGAGGCACCAATCGGGTGGCCGAGGGCGCAGGCACCGCCGTGCACGTTGACCTTGGAATGGGGGATTTGCAGCTTGCTCATGGTCACCAGGCTGACCACCGCGAAGGCTTCGTTGATCTCGAACAGATCCACTTCATCAAGGTTCCAGCCGGTCTTGCTCATCAATTTGCGAATCGCACCCACTGGCGCCACGGGAAACAGCCCCGGCTCATCGGCAAATGCAGCATGCCCATGGATCACCGCCAACGGCTTGAGCCCACGCTTGTGCGCCTCGGACTCGCGCATCAGCAGCAGCGCCGCAGCACCGTCGGAAATCGAGCTGGAGTTGGCCGCTGTCACCGTGCCGCCTTCGCGAAACGCCGGTTTGAGGCTGGCAATCTTGTCCAGCTTGGCTTTGGGGGGCTGCTCATCGTGCAGAATGGTTTTTTGCTCTTTGCCGACAGTGACCTGTACCGGGACGATTTCGGCAGCGAAGTTGCCGTGGGTAATCGCCTCCTGAGCGCGGGTCAGGGAGGCAATGGCGAAGGCGTCCTGGGCTTCACGGGTGAAGCCGTTATGCAGGGCGCAGTCTTCGGCGAAGGTGCCCATCAGGCGACCCTTGTCGTAAGCGTCTTCCAGGCCGTCGAGGAACATGTGGTCGAGGACGCGGCCATGACCCATGCGGTAGCCACTGCGGGCGCGGTCCAGCAAATACGGCGCGTTGGACATGCTCTCCATACCGCCAGCAATCACCACATCGACACTGCCCGCCAGCAGTGAATCATGGGCCAGGATGGCGGCTTCCATACCTGAGCCGCACATCTTGTTGAGGGTGGTGCAACGGGTGGACTTGTCCAACCCGGCGCCCAATGCCGCTTGCCGCGCTGGCGCCTGGCCCAGGCCAGCAGGAAGTACGCAGCCAAACAGCACTTCATCCACGGCGTCGGTGGCGATACCGGCGCGCTCAACCGCTGCACGAATAGCGGCGGCACCGAGTTGAGGTGCGGTCAGTCCCTTGAGGTCACCCTGGAACCCGCCCATGGGCGTGCGCACGGCGCTGACAATCACGATGGGATCAGTCATGGGTCACTCTCCTTACTTGGCTGCCATGCGCAAGGCGCCGTCAAGACGGATCACCTCGCCATTGAGCATGCTGTTTTCAATGATGTGCCGCACCAGTGCGGCGTATTCGACAGGCTTGCCCAGCCTTGGCGGGAATGGCACGCCGGCGGCCAGGGAGTCGCGCACTTGCGGCGTCATGCCGGCCATCATGGGCGTCTCGAAGATACCGGGAGCGATGGTCATTACTCGAATACCGAAACGCGCCAATTCACGAGCCGCGGGCAGTGTGAGGCTGGCGATGGCACCTTTGGAGGCGGCATACGCAGCCTGACCGATTTGCCCATCGAAGGCGGCCACGGAAGCGGTATTGATGATCACGCCGCGTTCACCGTCGGCATTCGCTTCGGTTTCCGCAATGGCCGCAGCGGCCAGGCGTAACAGGTTGAAGCTGCCGATCAGGTTGACGTTGATCACCTGGGCGAAGTTCGCCAGCACGTGAGGGCCGTTCTTGCCGAGAATTTTCTCGCCGCGCACCACGCCTGCGCAATTGACCAACCCGTGCAAGCCGCCAAAGGCCGAAACCGTGGCTTGAACGGCGGTTTCAGCAGCAGCTTCCTGGCTGATGTCGGCCACCGCACTGCGGGCGTTTTCACCCAATTGCTTGGCCTTGGCGGCGACCGCTTCGGCGTTCAAATCCACCAGCATCACCTTGGCACCAGCGGCGATCAGCATCTCAGCGGTGGCCGCGCCGAGGCCCGAAGCGCCGCCGCTGACCAGAAAAACCTTGTTTTCAATCTGCATCATTGTTTCCTTGAACGATGGACCGGGTAACGAGCGTATGGCCCAGATAGTCGCTTGGGTGCTGCATAGCGACAATGGTCAAAGCTTTCAACATGGCTGACTGGTTTGGCCAAGGGGGCAAGGCACTGGTGGTGAGTGGACTTGCCCCGCCCACCACAGAGGCCTGCTTGACACAGAAGCTGGCGCACCTCCGATCATAGACCCCACCGATCAGCCGGTAGGCCCAAGCGATTGGACGCCCTCCCTATCAGCTTCTAACCTGATGGACTGCGCCACCAAAGAAGCCCCCATGATCGTGCGTCCTAAACCCAATCTCCTGGGTATCCTGTTTTCCCTCAAAGGTTCGATTGCCAAACGCATCGCCCTGCGCAGCCTACTGGTCACGTTGCTTGCGTCAGTGATCGTGCTCGTGGAAACCCTGCACCCCGCGTACTTCTCCAAGGTCAACGCCACGCCCTTCACCTTGCTCGGGCTCTCGTTGTCGATCTTCATGAGCTTTCGCAACAATGCCTGCTATGACCGTTGGTGGGAGGGCCGCAAGCAGTTGGGGCAGATGATCATCGAGGTGCGCTCGCTGATCCGTGAAACACAAGTACTCGCCGATGCCGCTGAACGTGCGCGCGTGTTGCGCGGGCTGGGGGGCTTTGCCCATGGGTTGATCGCACGACTGCGCCATGAAAATGAAGCCCAGGCGATACAGCCCTGGGCCAGCGTGGAAGCGGACCATCCCAACCTGCCGGACCGTGTGCTGCAACAGCTCGGCGGGCGGTTTTCGGTACTGGCTCAGCAGGGCGTCATCAGCGAATGGCGCTACACCCAGCTGGAAACCCGCTTGGTCAGCCTGAGTCAGGTTCAGGCCTCGTGCGAGCGGATAAAGACCACGCCACTGCCCTTCCCTTACACGCTGCTTTTGCACCGCACCATCTACCTGTTCTGTATTCTGCTGCCCTTCGCCATGGCCGAACCTCTGGGCTGGCTGACACCGGTGTTCACCGCCATTGTCAGCTACACCTTTTTTGGCCTGGATGAAATCGGCGATGACCTGGAAGACCCGTTCGGCTTTGATGAAAACGACCTGCCCTGCAATGCGCTCCTACGCACCTTGGAGCGTGAGATTCTCGAGGCGCTGGGCGAAACCGAACTGCCAGCGCCCTTGGAACCAGTGGAGTACGTGCTCACCTGACGCCGGTTTGACACCTGCCCTGGTCTGACCGAAGCTGACGGCCTTTGTAATAGCTACTCAAGCTTCGGACGCCTGCATGTCAAAGTCACGCCGTTACGCCATCGTCGGCCTGTGCGCCCTGTTCTTCATTGTGCTGCTCACTTGGTATTTCTCCCGCTCCGCCCCGGTGGCTGTGGCTGTGGCTCCCGCGATTGCCCATGGCTACGCCAAAGCGCTGAAACAGGCGCGTAACGGCGAGCCTGGCGCCGCCCGAGTGCTGTATCAGCAATTGGGCCGCCCGGACCTGACCGATGAGCGCCGCGCCGCCCTGCATGCTGAACTGCACAACTACCCAAGCCCCCAGGCCCTGAAGCTGGCGGATAAAGACCTGATCAATGAATCGCCGGTGGTGCGCGAAGCGGCGATCCACAGCATTGTCGGCCTGGTGCCCACGGGCCAGCGCACCCTGCTGCTGGGCCCGGCGCTGGATGACCCCGAGCAAAGCGTGCGCTTTGCCGCCGCCAATGCCTTGCTCGGCCTTTCGCCGGACACCCTTGGTCTGTATTTCGGGCCGCTGCAGCAGGTGTTGGACGAATTCGTGAAATACCTCAAGGCCCAGCCCGAAACCGCCGAGGGGTGGATCCAGCTGGCACGCCTCTACATCCACAGCGCGCTGTTGCCGGAGGCGCAACAGGCCCTGGAACAGGCGATGCGTTTGCAACCGGACAACCTGCAAGCAGTGGTCGCGCAGATCGAGCTGTTGGATAAGCAAGGCAAGACCGACGAGTCCCGCCAATTGCTGGCGCGGCAGTTGGCGTCTCACCCCGAATCCGCCTACTTGCAACACGCCCTCGGCATGTGGCTGCTGCACCATGGCGAGCGGCCTTATGCCCTCCTCGGCCTGTCCAAAGCGGTAGAGCTTGAGCCGGATAATCAGGATTACCGCTACGACCTGGCCACCACCCTGCACGACCAGCAGGAGCTGGAGGCAGCGCAGCGCCAATTGGAAGAAATCGTCCAGCGCCACCCGGCCAATCGCAAGGCTCGGGTGCTGCTGGTCAACTACTGGAAAGAGAGTGGGCAGTTGCAGAATGTCCAAGTGCTGCTGGCTCAGCTTGAGCAACAGAATCCGGACGATCCGGCCTTGCAGCAAGGGCTCTAAGACACGCCACGACACCTCGCGGACGGCTCGCCTGTACCGATAAATTGAGCCGTTTGTTGAACGGTTGCATAGTGCCACGGTCAAGTAAACATGGCGTGTTGTGACGAACATGCCCTTCCACTTGTACGTGACCCGAGGGCACTTCTTGTCTACATCCAAAGAGCTGTTCAGTGAAAAGGCGGCCACCGGCATCGAAGGTCTTGATGACATTCTTGCCGGGGGGCTATCGCGCAGCCACCTGTTTTTGCTGGAAGGTGAACCTGGTACCGGTAAAACCACCGTGGCCCTGCATTTCCTTCAGGCCGGGGCAAAAAACGGCGAGCGATCCTTGTACATCACCTTGTCGGAGACTGAGCGCGAGTTGCGCCAGGGCGCCAAGTCCCACGGTTGGGACCTGGATGACAACATCCATATTTTTGAGCTGACCCCACCGGAAAGCTTGCTCAATGCCGAGCACCAACAGAGCCTGCTGTATTCCTCTGACCTTGAGCTGGGTGAAGCCACGCGGCAGATCTTTGAGGTGGTGGAACGGGTCAAGCCAACCCGCGTGGTCGTCGACAGCCTCTCTGAGATCCGCCTGCTGGCGCAGAGTTCGTTGCGTTATCGCCGGCAGATCCTCGCCATCAAGCACTACTTTGTGCGTTATGACGCCACCGTACTGCTGTTGGACGACCTGACCACTGAATCCCTGGATAAAACCGTGCACAGCGTGGCCCACGGCGTGATCCGTCTGGAAGAATTGACGCCGAACTACGGTGCCGAACGCCGCCGCGTTCGCGTGGTGAAGTACCGTGGACAGAAGTATCGCGGCGGTTTCCACGACTTCACCATCATGCAGGACGGGGTGCATGTATTCCCTCGCCTGGTGGCCGCCGAACACCGCGGTGGTTACAACCGCCAGACGCTCACCAGCGGCATCAGCGAGATGGACTCATTGTTGGGCGGCGGTATCGAGACGGGCTCCAGCAGCCTGATTCTCGGCCCGGCCGGTACCGGCAAATCGTTGATCTCGATGATCTTCGCTGCCGCCGCTGTGTTACGCGGAGAGAAGGCAGCGCTGTTTATCTTCGACGAAGAGCTGGGGTTGTTGTTTGATCGCATGAACAACATGGGTATCGACCTTGAAGCGCTGCAGGCCACCGGCAACTTGATGATCGAACAAGTGGACGCTGCCGAACTGTCCCCTGGCGAGTTCTCCCACCGGGTGCGCCGCGCTGTCGACGAAGGGGGTATCAAAACCGTGGTGATCGACAGCATCAACGGTTACCAGGCGGCGATGCCTGAAGAAAATGCGCTGATCCTGCACATGCACGAGTTGCTGCTGTACCTCAACCGGCGCGGTGCGGCGACCTTCATGACCGTCGCTCAACACGGGTTGGTGGGTGACATGCAAGCACCGGTCGACATCACCTACTTGGCCGACACCGTGATTCTGCTGCGTTACTTCGAAGCGCTGGGCAAAGTCCGCCGGGCGATTTCGATCATCAAGAAACGTACCGGCGCCCACGAGTCGACCATTCGTGAATACCGCATCAGCAACCGTGGCTTGACCGTCGGCGAGCCCTTGGACAACTTCCAGGGCGTACTGCGCGGCATCCCGACCTACATGGGCGCAGGCTCCCCTTTGCTCAAGGATGAGCAATAGTGCCGAATCTACTTGGCGTTTCCGAACGCGCGATCATCCTGGCGCCAGTGGGGCGCGACAGTTCACTGGCGTTGATGATGCTCAACGAAGCCGGTTACTCCGGCATCGTCGCGACCCACCTGCCGATGCTGTGCGACGCGATGGAAGAAGGTGCAGGTCTGTTGATCATTGCCGCCGAAGCCTTGCGCGGTATCGATCTGGAGCCGCTGCTGGAAAAACTGCACCAGCAGCCCGCTTGGTCGGATATGCCCATCGTGCTGATGACCCATCACGGCGGCAGCGAACAGAACGGTTCGTCCCACCTCAGTGGCCTGCTCGGCAATGTGACCTTCCTGGAGCGGCCCTTCCACCCGGTGACCCTGATCAGCCTGGTCAGCGCTGCTCTGCGCGGCCGTCGTCGCCAGTACGAGGCGCGTGACCGCCTGATCGACTTGAGCGAAAGCGAACTGCGCCTGCAACGCACACTTGAAACCCTTGAACAACAAGTCGAAGAGCGCACCGCGCAACTGCGCCACAACGAAGAGGCGCTGCGCCAATCACAGAAAATGGAAGCCGTCGGCCAATTAACGGGCGGTATCGCCCACGACTTTAACAATATGCTCACCGGGATTATCGGCAGCCTCGAGTTACTGCGCAGGCGCGTGTCCCGTGGCAAGTTGGACGACCTCGATAGCCTCATCGATCTTGGCGTCACGTCAGCTAACCGCGCAGCCGGATTGACCCATCGGTTGCTAGCGTTTTCCCGCCGGCAATCCTTGGACTCCAAACCGGTCAATATCAATGAACTGGTCAGCTCCATGGGTGAACTGCTGCAACGCAGCATCAATGAAAGCATTACCCTTGAGATGCAACTCACCGACCAGCCTTGGACAGCTGAAGCCGACCCCAATCAGCTGGAAAGCGCCCTGCTCAACCTGGTGCTCAATGCCCGCGATGCAATGCCCAACGGCGGCAAGCTGACGGTGGAAACGTCGAATCGGCACCTGGACAGCGTTTTCACCGCTGCGTTTGGCACCCTGCCCCCAGGCGATTACGTTGAGCTGAGCATCAGTGATAACGGCTGCGGCATCCCGCAAAGCGTGATTGGCCGTGTGTTCGATCCCTTCTTTACCACCAAGCCGATCGGCCAAGGCACCGGCCTTGGTTTATCGATGATCTACGGCTTCGCCCGTCAGTCCCGCGGACACGTCACCCTGCACAGCGAGGTGGGCCTGGGGACGACCGTCAGCCTGTTCCTGCCACGTTTTCTGGGTGAGACCGTCGTGCCCGCACCCGTCGACCCTGCGTTGCTGCCATTTGCCAATTCCGGGGAGACCGTGCTGATCGTCGAGGACGATCCCGCCGTACGCGTGCTGGTCAGCGCAGTACTTAAAGAGCTGGGTTATGGGTTTGTTGAGGCAGAGGACGCCAATACGGCATTGCCGATCATTGAATCTGAACAGCGGATCGACCTGTTGATCAGCGATGTCGGCTTGCCCGGCATGAACGGCAGACAAATGGCAGAGATCGGCCGGCAGATGCGACCGGATCTGAAGGTATTGTTTATTACCGGCTATGCCGAACATGCCGCCGTGCGCGGTGGTTTTCTCGACCCTGGCATGCAGTTGATTACCAAGCCATTTACCTTTGATTTGTTGACGGCGAAGGTGCGGGAGATGATCCGGGCGTGATGTGATGCATGTATTGCTTGCGGCACAGCCAGGTCAAGAGGGAAAAGTTCGGAAATCATTGGCGTCGGGATAAGCGGAATCGCCAGAACGGTTTTGGGTACTGAGAGTGACACCTAGGGTGTTCCTCCCTGCCGACCTGACGAGCTAGCCAATGATCCCATCCCGTAATGATGTAGTGCTCAGTCATCACCTCCCGATGAACGTCAACGCGCCACTGACGTCCGTAGATCAATCCCAGTTCAATAAGCCTGGGCTCAGGACTGAAGGTCCCGTCCCCTCCCATGACACCGCCCGTTCCGAGGGCGACAGCCTTCTGGCCGAGATTTATGGCAAGGCACTCCTTCGCTTGACTGATGTTGAAAGTCAGGATCGGGAGGTGATGATAGGAAACATTCCTCCCAACTCCACATTCGGTCAGTGGTGGGCGCAATTAGGGCGAGCGATGCAGTCCGATGATGTCAAGGAGTGGATGAGACACATCGGGGTGGATAGCCGCACAGTGAAAATCACGCCCGAATCGGGTCAAGTATCTTTCAAAGTTCAGCGCTATATCGCCGCATCACCAGTGACACAGACGCATGGCCAGGAAGACAAGCAGTGGTCCGGGGTAAGCGGCCCTGTCGTTGAGGCGGCGAAGGTCATAGCGGCGGGCAACGGACTTTCCACTTTCTCCCCGCCGTTGTCCGAACACAGCAACAGCGCGCCGTTATGGCTGGTGAAGCGCTTCTATCGGGAGCCCGAAAAATCGTCAGTCGCAGAGCGCCAGGACAGAGCGGCGCAATTGGCGCAGGATAAATCCTTTGCGCAGCTACCCGCCGGCCTTCAAGAGGCGCGCAGTGAGGAGGCACTCACAGGGCAAAAGAAGGCCCTGGGAGATAAGAATACCCGCCGTGATGCCGCGTTTGCGTTCACGCATCTCGCCATGCTTTTAAAGCGCGGCGATCTTCCCCCCGAGCTGATTCTTGATCACCTGCAAAAAAACAACGTCCAGATCGCCCCCGACAGCAGCTATCCAGAAGCTGCCATGAACACATGGGGCGAAGCCACACTTGAGCACTACCTGCAGGCAAACGGTTGGGATATTCCCACCAATCACCAGGAAGCGGAGAATCTCGCCGCGGCCCTGCTCAGACCAGAACCCCAACACCCGCCCCATGGCAACTATGGCGGTGCACTGGCATGGCCGATACCACTCGACACCCGCAGCCAGTGGCAACTGAGGGCAAACCTACGTCACGGCAAGATCGGCGACATTGACCTGAAGCCTTTCAAGAGCGTGCTGGAGTACCTGGCGCAAGACGCGACATTCGAGCCTTCCGAGTTACGTCATCCTCAACGGGTCCTCGACAGGTTGATCCAGTCGCCCAGGGGGCAGGCACTTGGCGAAGCACTGCAGAGCAGTTTCGATGCAAAGTCTGTGAAAGGCAGTCCCAACGACTGGCTGCTGGCTGCGCTGAGTATTGACCGTAAGGTTCAACCAGGCGCTCCCAGAGGCTACGTAGCGGGCATTTCTACCTTGGGCCCTAATGTTTACGGGAAGCCTGTAGCGGGCATCGTCAAGGACCTGAGCGACTACCTGGTGTCCTCAGGCCAAGCATCATCGACCGAGAAAGCAGCGCTGCAAGCCCACCTGTTGTTGGCAAGCCGTACGCCGGAGTTGCTGGTCAAGGACATCCCCGAAAGCCTGACCTTCGGCTCTCACAGTTGGGTCAGTTTTGTCACCGCCGTCGGGCGCCTTGAGGCGAAGGCAGCGGGATCAACGGCGGCGATGACCTATGGCGAGGTGATGCTGCAAGCGGCGATCGCACCGATCTCTGAAGAGGAGCGCCGTACTGAGTTCCTTGTCCAGCAGGAACCGCTCAAGGACTGGGGGCGTGCCAATGGCTTGCCTTACCCTGAAAACGAAACGCAGATGAACGCAGTGCGCAACGCGTTTCATGCTCGGATCGCTGAATTGAAAACTGCCAGCGACGCGCAACGTGCACCGATGCCGATAGCCAGGGACATGGCGCGGGAACAGTTACAGAAGGCGCTGCCGCACATGGCTGCGGCACTTTTTGATGAAAAGTGCATCACGCTGGAGCCTTCTGTTGCGGATTTCCCCGGACCTTATTCGGTCCTGGATTTGTACATGGATGGAAGAAGTGCACATGGCGCACCCACCGCCCAACCCGATGCTTTTTATAGAGCGCTCTTCACCGACGGATCCCCCTACTCGCCCAGCAGGTTTGTTTCGTCAGCCTCTGGCGTCAATATCAGCGAGGTCCTGAAAACGATAAAACAACTCCCTCATCTTTCCTCGGCCTTCAAAAGTGCGTTTTCGGCGTACTGCTCAGGCATGGAAAAAAGCCTGGGCACGCAAGTCAAACACTTGATATCGCAACAACCCATTTCCACGCGAAATAATCTTGAACTCGGAAAATTAACTATTGTTAAAGAGCAATACATTGACTATCAACCCATCTCTCTCATGCCGAAAATACGCGAGCGTGACGATCACAACCTGTTGGTCAAAACTGAACGCATGGGTCAGATTCATACCTACGAGATAGATCTGAAACACGCAAAAATTACCGAACGTACCGACCTGGGCGATTTTCGACCTGGAAGATTCCCAACCGGTCACACCCATCCTGATAGAAAACTTGTCCAGGTGATTCCCGATACACCGTCCGCGTCAGGCCTCACGGATGAAAAAAGTAGCGCAACCGCCACGCCCGATAGCTTTAACAGTGAACGTACCTCTTATATTGCCGATGCTTTTATCAAACACATCAATATCAAAGCACTCACAATGGAGGCCCAACAACAAACGACCTTTGACACTGAGGAGCCTTTTCACAAAAAGGTGCGTGAGTTCATGTTGAATCTGATCCCATTAAGGTCGGCGATTTTCAACTTTCAAAACGGTGATTACGCTGAAGGCGTTTTGGATCTGACATTGGATGTGTTTGGTTTTATCGTCGGGGCCGGTGCGGCGGCAAAGGGCGCCAAAGCAATGATGTCCGGCGCTTCCGCACTCAGCAAGCTGCTCCACGGCGCTAAGATTGTCGGGCGCACAGCCATAGGAAGTCTTAATCCCTTCGACGGCGCAACGGACCTCGCCAAGGGGGCCTTTTACCTCGCGAAAACTGGTTCCACATCAGTACTAAAGGGTTTTAGAACACTGACTCATTCTGCTGGCAGTTATGACCTTGTGTCCGCCAGTAAACGTTTCGACGCGGCCTCGGTGGGAACATTCAAGGTCAACAACGAGTTCATTGAAGCACCGGCAACCCTTCTCGATGGAAAGTGGCACGCCTTCAACCCGGCAACCGGGCAACCCTACGGCCCTGCCATAAAAGACTTCCTGCCTTCGGTACACAGCAATGATTTGGGAAGTTTTGCGACAGCAACGGACCCTGCAAAAAGAATAAGTGGCGCGGTGGTCGGCGACTGGAAGAAATCCGTTAGAACCCATCGAGAAGGGCCAGATAAAGAGGCGTTTGACCGCGGCTATATTTACGGAGACCCGCGGAAGATCAATGGCTACTCCAATAAGATGTCATTGGCTGACTTAATGAAGCTTGGCGCCAGTAAAACCCTAACATCAGAACAGGTCGGCATGTTGGTCAAAAAATATGACGACATGGCCTATCAGTTCGGTAAAAACACATCGGCGCGATTTATAGGCAACATTGAGCCGCGCTTCGGCGACGTTACGCCTATGCCCCAAATCATTTACCTCACCCAAACCGGACAATTGTCTGATGGTCAGTGCGCGGCTCTCGCACGTGCCATGGCAACGGCGATGGCGCAAGGCAAGGAGCAAGTGTTAATCAAGAATATGTACACCGCCGCGGCCTTTGCTTTAGATCCGGCCTCCAGGGATTTCGTCGCCAAGCTCAGTAAAATCCAAAGCAAAACGGGTGGCCAAAGTGCCTTCCACGCAGGACAGCCCACCCGCCAGGTTTCCATTCAAGACATGGTCAGGGAGCTGTCCAATTCGACGGTTTCGAAATCATTAATGATCGACTCTCCAGGCCATGCGATGGCCGCGGGAGTAAAAGTCGATGGCGGGTATAAAACGTATTACTTTTATGATCCCAACCATGGTCTCGCCAACTTCTCAAGCGCAGAGGCGATGCAAAAAGGCTTAGAAAAACTGACGCGTGACAAGAAACTTCAGCCCCCCTATAAAACCCATAGCACCGACCCAACAAAGTTGGAATTCAAGGTCTTTGATCACACGGATGACTGGCAGCAAAAAAACAGCGTTTTCAATCTGGACGTCAACAGCTTGTACAGCGCCCCCCTCACTCCGTCCGGCCCCCAAAAACTGTCTAACACTCAGTTGAGACAGAACTTGGAAATACTGCACAAAGCGCCGGGTAATCAGGGCTTGGTTTGTTACGAGGCGTCTATGCGGGTGGGGCAGGCTGAAAAAAGCCTTTCATCTGAAGTGTACGATGCTGTCATAAAGGCTACAGACCGCAGCGGCGGCACAAACTATTCGCCGCATTACCTGGACCTGATGGGAATCAAAACAGATAGCCTCCAAACGGTGTTCAACAGCGCTGACATTACAGAGTCCGGGCTATTGAATTTCAAGCATACCAATGAGGGCGAAGCGTTCGCGCACACCGTCTACATCCAAAAAACCAAAGACAATCAGTTGTACCTTTTCAACACTAATAGTCCAGATCTGGATATGGCCATGATCAAAAATGGCAACCTCCCGGTGATTAGCGGCGGTATGACGGTCTATCCACTGAGCAACGACAAAGGTCTGCAGGCCTTCCTCAATGGTATTGACGGAAAACGCGGTTGGCAGTTCGCGTACACGCCAGCCAGTACGCTCAACGCCAATGTTCAAAGGTTAAAACGTTAACGATTGAATTGAGTGGCGCCCACGCGCCACTTTTTCACGCCAGCAAGCGTTGGATATGCTCGTGCAGGGTATCCAGGTCAAACGGCTTGGCCAGGATCGGCGCATTGCGCGTGATCGGGCTGTTGCATTCGAGAATTTCCTGCGGGTAACCGCTGATAAAAATGACCTTCAATTCCGGTCGCAACTGGATCGCCGGTTCTGCGATCTGCACCCCGGAAATCCCGCCCGGCAGACGGTAGTCGGTGACCATCAAGTCCAAGTGCGGCTTGGTCGCCAGAATCTCGAACGCTTGCTTGCCGTCGATCGCCTTCAGGACCCGATAACCCAGGCCTGCCAGGTATTCACCCAGCACAAACATAATGGATTCGTCGTCCTCGACGATCAGTACGACATCTTGTGCATCTTCACTCATGGGAAGCCTTCGTTCGGTCAATTGCTGCAAGTACGACCATGGGGTCACGCAGAGGTTGCGTCGAAGTGACGATTGATTTCACGCTGACGTTTCAAGGGGCAGACACACCCGAAACAGCGCGCCCTCGCCTATTTGGCTTTCGACCTCGATGGTGCCGCCATGGGCCGCAACGATCTGCTCGGAAATAAACAGCCCAAGGCCCAGGCCCGCCGCCACTTGACTGGCAGACACGCGCTCGAACTGCTGGAAAATACGCTTCTGGTTCTCTGCACTGATGCCGATACCGTGGTCGCGCACTTCGACCCGAGCTTCGCCATGCTCGCTGTACACCTGCACCTCCACCGGGCTTTTGGCCCCGTAGCGCAAGGCATTGGTCAGCAGGTTGGTGACTACCTGCTCAATGCGGAACTCATCCCAGTTCCCTTCGACGGGCCCTTGCACAACCAGTTGCATCGACGAGTCGGCGGCTGCCACTTGCGGCGCGAAGTTCTCCACCAGGTTGCTGACCAGTTGCGCGAGGTCAAACCTTGCGGGGCGGATCGACAGCTTGCCGGTGCGAATGCGCGACACATCAAGCATGTCTTCAATCAGGCGAATCAAGCTTTTGATCTGCCGCTCATCGCGGTCAACCATCGCGTGCATCTTGTCCAGGGTGAACGCGGCGGCGTTATCCCGGGCCAGGTGCATCTTGCGTAGCTGTGTCTCCAGGATCAGCCCGTTAAGGGGCGTACGCACCTCATGGGCGACAATCGACATAAAGTCATCACGCATGCGCACAGCCTGTTCCAACTCGGCCTGGGTGGCCTGCAGGCGGTTCAGCAACTGCTCCTGCTCGCGGCGGCTGCGCTCCAACGCTTCAACCTGTTGCTTCATGGCCTTGCTTTGGCGGTACAAGTCGACGAAGACATTGACCTTGCTCTTCACCGCGTGGATATCCAGCGGTTTATGCAGGAAGTCCACCGCGCCGCTCTCGTAGCCCTTGAAGGCGTAGTTGAGTTCGCGGCCGGCGGCACTGACGAACACGATCGGGATGTTCTTGGTTTTTTCGGTGCCTCGCATCAGTTCGGCCAATTCAAAACCGTTCATGCCGGGCATCTGCACGTCGAGAATCGCCATGGCGAATTCGTGTTCCAGTAACAGGGACAAGGCCTCGTCGGCGCTCAACGCTTTGAAGACCTGGCGATCCTCGCGTTTGATCAGCGCTTCGAGAGCCAGCAGGTTCTCCGGCAGATCGTCGACGATCAGCAGTTTGGCCTGGAAGGTACTTAACATGGGGAGGATTCCAGCAAAGCCAGCAACGAGCCAATTTGGCTCAGCGTGAGAATATGGTCAGGTGTATGCAAGGCCAGGGCCGCTAGCGGCATCACCGAAATACGCGCCTCGGCGGGGTCTTGCACGACGGTGATCCCCCCCGAGCGCTTGACATGGGCCAACCCTTTCGCGCCGTCCTGGTTGGCGCCGGTCAGCAGAATAGCCAGCAAGTTTTTGCCATAGGCATCAGCGGCGGACGCGAACAGGTAATCGATGGCGGGCCGGGAATGATGCACGCGATCCTCCTGGCTCAGGGACAGACTGCGGTCATGCTCCACCGACAGGTGATAGCCGGGACCGGCGAAATACAGGGAGCCCGCTGCAATAATTTCTTTGTCACGAGCTTCAAGGACCGGGATACGCAAGCGCCGCGCAAATACCTCGGCCAGCTGGCTGCGGCGCTCATCTGGCAGGTGCAGCACGGCAATGATCGGCAATCCAAAGCCCGCAGGCAGCTCGCCAAAAATATGCAGCAACGCCTCCACACCGCCGGCAGACGCGCCGACGACGATGGCTTCAATCCCGCGAATCGGGCTGGCTTGCGCGTCGTTCATGATTTCCGGTAGATCCGCTCTTGCTTGACCAAGGCTTCGAACTGCTTGCTGTAGGCAGAAAAATCCAGGGTTTCCTTACTGCCCAGCACCAGGAAGCCGCGATGGCACAGCGACTCATGAAACAACCCAAACGCCCTGTCTTGCAACTTTTTATTGAAATAAATCAGTACGTTACGGCATGAAATTAATTGAGTTTCTGAGAATACGCTATCGGTCGCCAGGCTGTGATCAGCAAAGGTCACGTTCTCGCGCAGCGTCTTGTCGAAGATCGCGTAATCGTAAGCCGCCGTGTAGTAGTCGGCAAATGAACGCTGCCCACCCGCCTGCTGATAGTTGGCGGTGTAGGCGCGCACGTTCTCCAGGGAAAAGATGCCCTGCTTGGCTTTATCGAGCGAGGCAGGATTGATGTCCGTGGCATAGATGATCGTGCGCTCCAGCAGCCCTTCTTCGCGCAGGAGGATCGCCATGGAGTACACCTCCTCCCCTGTGCTGCAGCCGGCGATCCAGATCTTGATCGACGGATAGGTTTTGAGCAGCGGTACGACTTCCTGGCGGATCGCCAGGAAGTGCGACGGGTCGCGAAACATCTCGCTCACCGGGATCGTGAGAAATTGCAGCAATTGCATGAATGCCGCTGGATCATGCAGCACCCGTTCCTGCAACGCCGAGATGGTCGCGCAGTCGAACTGGCGCAGGGCGTGAGCCACACGGCGTTTGACCGACGCGCCCGAGTAGTCGCGAAAGTCATAGCTGTACTTGAGGTATATCGCCTCAATCAGCAGGCGCAGCTCAATGTCGCTGCTCTTGTCCAAAAAAACGTGCTCCACTTAAATGCGTTCCATCTTGGGTAGCCATACGCGAATCAGTGAGAACAGACGGTCCAGATCGATCGGCTTTGCCAAGTAATCGTTGGAACCCGCCGCGAGGCAGCGCTCCTGATCGTCCTTCATGGCCTTGGCCGTCACCGCAATAATCGGCAGCTTCTTCCAGCGCGGGTCCTGGCGGATCAGGGCGGTGGCTTCGTAACCGTCCATCTCCGGCATCATCACGTCCATCAGCACCAGGTCGATATCGTCGACTTCATTGAGTTTCTCGATGGCTTCACGGCCGTTACGCCCGATCACCACCACGGCACCTTTATGCTCCAGGGCGCTGGTGAGGGCGAAGATGTTGCGCACATCGTCGTCCACCAACAGGATCTTGCGCCCCTCGAAGACCTTGTCGCGGCTGCGGGCAGTCTTGAGCATCTTCTGGCGGTCATGGGACAGCTGGGATTCGACTTTGTGCAGAAAGAGTGTGACTTCGTCCAGCAGGCGCTCCGGCGAACGGGCGCCCTTGATGATGATTGAGCGCGAGTACTTGCGCAGCTCGGCCTCTTCATCACGGGTGAGGTTACGCCCGGTGTAGACAATCACTGGCGGGAACGAGCAAATGTCCTCGGTGGCCATGCGCTTGAGCAGCTCGTTGCCGAGCATGTCAGGCAGCTTGAGGTCGATGATCATGCAATCGTAGACGTTGGTGCGCAGCAGCTCCAACGCGGCCTGGGCGTAACCGACATCGGTAATTTCGATGTCATCGTCGCCGATCAGGCGGGCAATGCTATCGCGTTGCAGGTCGTCGTCTTCCACCAGCAATACGCGCTTGACCTTTTGGGTCAGCTTGGCTTCCAGGCGCGCAAATACGTCCTTGAGCTCCTCGCGGGTGGTGGGTTTCACCGCATACCCGATGGCGCCCATGTGCATGGCAGCTTCGACTCGGTCTTCGACGGATATCACATGCACCGGGATATGACGGGTACTGGCGTGCTCCTTGAGGCGTTGCAACACGGTCAACCCGGAATGGTCCGGCAGGCGCATGTCCAGCAGGATTGCATCGGGGATGTATTCCTCAGCCAGGCTATAACCCTCATCCGCACCGTGGGCGACCAGGCATTGGTAGCCCAGCTCGTGGGCCAGGTCGAACAGGATGCGCGCGAAGTTAGGCTCGTCTTCTACCACCAGGATGCAGCGCGTGGTGAACGGTGCCTTGTCGCGGTCGTCGGCAAAGCGCGGGATGAGTTTAGTGTCGGTCACCGGTAACGGCGACACTTTGATCGGCGTTGGTGCCGGCACTACGACGGCCTGGCGCGGCTGCTCGATCGGCGGCGCGTCTTCGGCGCGCTCCACGTACTGCTCCGGCAATACCAGCGTGAAAACGCTGCCCTTGCCCGGTTCACTGGTTACGCTGATGTAGCCACCCAGCAAGGCCGCCAGGTCCCGGGAGATCGACAGGCCCAGGCCGGTGCCGCCGTAACGCCGGTTGGTGGTGCCATCGGCCTGGCGGAAGGCTTCGAAGATGCTTTCCTGCTGGTCTGGAGCAATGCCGATCCCGGAATCGCGCACGGTAAAGGCAATGCCCCCTTCCGATGCGCTTGATACCGACAGGCTGACCTGGCCCTGTTCAGTGAACTTGACTGCGTTAGACAGCAGGTTCTTGAGGATCTGCTCCAGGCGCTGGCGGTCGGTGTACAGCATGATCGGCGCACCTGGCTGGATCTCCACCTGGAACCCCAACTTGCGGTCGGCGGCCAGCGGCTCGAACATCCCGCGCAGACCGTCCACAAGACGCGTCACGCTGGAGTTTTCCGGGCGCACTTCCAGTTTGCCGGCTTCCACCTTGGAAATATCCAGGATGTCGTTGATCAGGTTGAGCAGGTCATTACCGGCCGAATAGATCGATTCGGCGAACTTGACCTGTTCGGCACTGAGGTTATCCTGGGGGTTTTCCGCCAGCAATTTGGCCAGAATCAACGAGCTGTTCAGCGGCGTGCGCAGTTCGTGGGACATGTTGGCGAGGAATTCGGACTTGTACTTGCTGGACCGCTGCAACTCTTCGGCGCGGTCTTCCAGTTCTACCTGAGCCTGATTGAGCTGGATGTTCTTGCGGTCCATGGCGTCGCGCTGTTCGGCCAGGGTCTGGGCCTGCTCGGCCAATTGTTCGTTAGTCTGCTCCAGCTCTGCTTGTTGGGTCTCCAGGTGGGCCTGGGATTCCTTGAGGATGCGTGACTGCTCTTCCAACTCTTCGTTGGCGGTCTTGAGCTCTTCCTGCTGCACTTGCAGCTCTTCGTTGAGCTGCTGGGTTTCGGCCAGCACTTCCTGCAAACGCTGACGATAACGCGCGGCTTCGATGGAGGTGCCGATGTTGCCGCCGATGAGTTCCAGCAACTCAACGTCACGGTCCTCCAGCGGGCGCAGGAAGCCGAGTTCGACTACCCCGTTGACGCGGTCATCATCGCTGGTCGGCATCACAAGCACGCTGCGGGTGGCGCCTTCGCCAAGGCCGGAACTGACTTTAAAGTAGTCCACCGGCACATCGTCCAGGCGAATCAGGCGATCCAGCTGGGCAGCCTGCCCAACGATGCCTTCGTCACTGTAGATCGATTGTTCCAGTTGCTCCTGGTCACGGGAGAAGCCATAAGTGGCGGCCCGCTTGAGGCCGCCGTGCTCTTCGCGTACATACAGCGCCGCAACCGCCGAGCCCATGTATTGGGCGAAAAACTGCAGGATATTGCGCCCTAGCATGTTCAGGCTCAGTTGGCCCAGCACTTGCTCGGCCAGCTCGGTTTGCCCGTTGCGCAACCAAGCCTGCTGTTCGAGGCGCCGTGCAATCTTCTGCTGAGACGCGAGGGTTGCGGCGTAACTCTCTGATAAAGAGAGTAAATTCTTCCTGCCGATATACGCCAGAAAGCCACTCAAACCGAGTACGAATACCAGGTACAAGGTGACACTGATCACCGTGGTGCGCGTCACGTCCTCATTGCGAGTGAGGCGAAGCTGTTGCTCCATCGCCACCGCATCGTCGTACTCCTTGCGAATCTCATCGGTGAGGCGCTTGCCGCGGCCAGCCTTGACCGCGCCGCGGTAATCACCGCTCTGGCGCTGCATATCTATCATCGACTGGGCGTATTTATTCCACTCGTCCTGCATGGCCTCAAGGCGTTTGAGGCGGTCGACCTGTTGCGGGTTATCGGCCACCAGTTCCTGCAAATTGCGCAGGTCGGCAATGATGCGCGGCTTAGCCACTTCGTATGGGTCGAGGAAATGCTCGTCGCCGGTAATCAGGAAACCACGCATGCCGGTTTCCAAGTCCACGGTGAGCTTGGACGACTCGTTAAGGTTATTGATTACCCGATCGGTGTGCTCAACCCACTTGATCACCGTTAGCAAATAGGTAATCAGGCAGACGAAAAACACGGCGCTCAGCACACCCACACCCAGGGGCAATGCCACGTTCCGGCTCAGGAGGTTACGAAAGCTCTTTTCATCGACGGACGACGCAGGAGTCATGGGCATGCCTTGGCCAAATACGGAAAAACCGGGAGTTTGCCCCAAACTGGCGGGCAAGACCATTTTTCTAAAGCTGTTTTGTACAGATTCCTACAGCGGAACAAGCTATTCTCCCTAGCCTTTTGTATTGCATTGTTTTTACCGCTTGCGGGAACTTGTCTACAGGCCGCGCTTACTCAAGGAAGAGGCCTGTCAGAACGGCAGCCGGTAAACCTCGCCTTTTTTGGGAATTCCATATTATGTCCACAGTCATCTCCACCATCCTTGTCGTTGAAGACGACGCCATCGTGCGCATGCTGATCGTCGATGTGCTTGAGGAGTTGGAGTTCAAGGTGCTTGAAGCAGGCGACGCTGAAAAGGCCTTGGAAAAGGTTAAAGATACTGACCAGGTGATTGACCTGATGATGACCGACGTTGGCTTGCCCGATATGGACGGCAAGCAACTGGCAACCAAAGTGCGTGAGTTGCGCCCCTCCCTGCCCATCCTGTTCGCCAGCGGCTATGCCGAAAACATCGATGTGCCTGACGGCATGCAGGTGATTGCCAAGCCGTTTTCCATCGATCAACTGCGTGACAAAGTCAAAGCGATGCTGCCCAACGTTTGACACTCGTCGCCGCCCTGCCCCGTTACTCATTCAATAGGACGCTAGCGCGATCGTGCCCCTCAACGCACGCGCCAAAAGACTTCGAGCGCAACTGGGTGCAAACTTCGTCCGGCAAACACGGGTTCAGCTTTTTACGGCTGTATGCGCCGACCGAGGCCAACGTCGATAAAAGCTGAAAACTGGAAGACATCACCCCTGCTCATTAAGAGACGCAACAACATGATCAAACAACCGACGCGCCTGCTGTTGGCGAGCCTCTCGATACTCATGAGTACCGGCGCCTTGGCCGATTTCACCGCGACCCCGGGCGAAGCGCGGGCTATCGCCAAGGAAGCGTATCTGTATGGCTACCCGGTCGTGCAGATGTACAAGACGCTTTACACCCAGGCCGTTGATAAAGGCGGTGCCAACTTCAAGGCGCCGTTCAACCGGATAGGCAACACCGCCCAGGTGTTTACGCCCAAAGACACGGCGTCCGTGACCCCGAGCTCCGACACGGCCTACTCGTTTGTATGGATGGACCTGCGCAGCGAGCCGCTGGTGCTGACGTTGCCGAAGATCGAAGACAACCGTTACTACTCGGTGCAGTTGATCGATCTTTACACACAGAACTTCGCCTACCTGGGCACCCGCAGCACCGGCAACAACGGCGGCCACTACATGATTGCCGGCCCGGACTGGAAAGGTCAGCAGCCGGTGGACGTTGACCGCGTGGTGTACAGCGAAAGCAACATCGCCTACGCCCTGTACCGCACGCAGCTGTTCGATGAAAAAGACCTGAACAAGGTCAAGCAGATCCAGAGCGGCTACAAAGTCCAGTCCCTGAGCAGCTATGTGAAACAAGCCGCGCCGGCCAAGGCGCCGAAGGTCGAATGGCCCAAGCCTACGGCGACCATGGTCGAAGGCCCGCAGCTGTTCCGCTACCTGAACTTCATGCTCTCCTTCGCCGCCCCTCAGGACAGTGAAAAAGAGCTGCTCGCGCGTTTTGCCAGGATCGGCATCGCCCCCGGCGCACCCTTCGCGCTCAACCAGTTGACCGCCGAGCAGCGCAAAGCCCTGGAAGATGGCATCAGCGATGCCCGCGCTGAATTTGCAGCGTTCAAAAAAGACAGGATCGACACGCATCAAGTGTCCAGCGGTGATTTGTTCGGCAGTCGCGACCATCTGCAAAACAACTACCTGTACCGCTACGCCGGTGCGGACCTGGGGATCTTCGGCAACTCCAGTGACGAGGCCGCTTACCTCGAGTACGTCGTCGACAGCGAAGGCAAGCCTGCCAACGGTGCGCGCCACAGTTACACCGTGCATTTCGCCAAGGACCAACTGCCGCCAGCCGATGCGTTCTGGTCCCTGACCCTGTACGACGCAAAGACCAAGTTGCTGGTGCCCAACCACAAGAAACGCTACCTGATCAACTCGCACATGTTGCCTGATCTCAAGCGCGACGCCGATGGCGGCGTGACCCTGGCGCTACAGCACCATGAGCCACCGAAAGCCGAACAGAGCAACTGGTTGCCGGCTCCACCCGGCCCATTCTTCGCTGTGCTGCGCATCTACCTGCCCAAGCCTGAGGTAGGTTCCGGTCAATGGAAGCTACCGCCACTGACACCGCTTAAGTGACACCTCGCGCCCGGTCGCAACAGCGCTGGACCGGGCGCGCCCTGCCCCATACCGTTGGAATATCACGCCGTAAAACAGGCATGGCGCCTGCGATTGTCTAGGGAGCTGTACCGCACATGACTTGCTGGAATGTCCTCGGCCTGACGCCGGATGCCGATAGCCGTACGATCAAGCGCCAATATGCCGCCTTGCTGAAACAGACCCGCCCGGACGATGACCCGCAAGGCTTTCAGCGCCTGCGCGAAGCCTACGAGGCTGCACTGGCGTGGAACCCGGACGAGCAGGTCGCTGATGACGTGCTGGTCGAGACGCCCGACCAAACCCTCGCTCAGCATTACGAAGCGGCCATGGCCGATGGCACCGCGCTGTTGCTGGAAGTCCACCTGTTACAGCGCTGCATCGAAGGCGATCTGAATGCCGAAGACACCCGGTGGGCCTTCGAAACCTTCAACTGGCTCACTGCCTGGCAACGCCTGGAACTGCCCAGTGCGTTAATCAGCACCCTGGAGTTCCAGCAACGGACCCAATTGCAGAACCCCTTGCACCAAGCCCTTGGCCAGCAAGACGACGCTGCGTTCCTGGCGGCCTACGCCGCTACACCCAACGCGCATGCCTGGGTGAACAATCATCCCCATGCCGAGTGGTTCAACGAATGGTTGGCCAGACTGCTTGCCAACCATCATTACTGGTCGAGCACTGTATTCGAAGCGGTTTGCGCCGGACAAAACTGGCACGGTGGCGCAGATCATGGGTGCCCCGCTGGAGACTGGGCGCAGATGTTGAAGCGCCAAGAAGGTCCTGCTTTTATGGCGCACCAACGTGCATTGGCCGCACAACCGCCCGACAGCCCGCAACAGCGTGCCGCGCGCTTGCTACTGGCACCCATGAGCCTTGGCCAGCGCCGTGCCTTTGCCCAGCGCTTCGACGAAGACGACTGGAAGGCCTGCAAGACGTTGAGTGCCGATATTTATGCCGACCACGTCAGCGTTGCCGAAGGCATGCCCGGTGGCACGGTGTATTTCTGGCAGGGCTGGGAGGCGTCCATGGACACCTGGCCGTGGATCGTTGCGCTGGTGCTCAGTTGCCTGGTGGGTGTGCTGGTAAAGGCCGAAGCCTTGGCCGGCAAAGTAATACCGACCCTGGGCCAGGGCATTCTGTGGTCGATCGGCGCCGTGGTGTGTGCGGGCATAGCCTGGCAGGCCTGGCGACCGCTGGCCCACCATTACCGCGTGCTGGATGAACAACTCAGCCAACGCTTGCCCCGCTGGCTCAGCCCAACCCACTTGCCGTTGCTGCCGATACGTGACCTGGTACCGGGTCTCATTCTGGCCGCAGCGTTGGGTTATGTGTTCAGCCCGTTCGCCAGTTTGACCCTGGCGGTCGCACTGGCGCTGGTGGGTTTGATCAAGCGGCCGTTCATGAATCACCACACCCCGTGGACCGCCCGGCATCCACGCTGGGCCGTCCTGGGCGGCGCGCTTTGTCTTGTTGGCGCGGTCGCGCTCTATGCCGGGTTGAAGATGCTCGACAACCAGCACTTGGTTACCCGCAACCAAGGTCTGCAGCAGTGGACCGAACGCCTGTGCAGCCGCATGCCACGTAGCGTGGTTGAGTGCCAGGCGCCCGCCACCCAAGTGCAGTGGTACGGCCAGGAGGGCAAGCTATGAATCCAAAATGGTTGTTACCCATAAGCATCGCATTGGGCCTTGGCCTGCTCGGGGTGGCCAGCGCCACCAGACCGTTGCAAAAAGTGCAACTGTGGCTGGACCAGCGCGACAGTCCCTACACTGCCAGAGCCAGTGCCCTGGCACCGATCATTGATTGCGTGAACCGCGTCGACCGGGATACGCGCCTCGCGTATTACCCCATTCCCGAAGTGGAGCCCGACAAGCCCACCCTCGATACCTATGGCGACCGCAATGAGCCCGAGCCGTACCTTATCCAGCGGTCGGTATGTTCGCAGCAGTACACGGTGAAACTGGAACGCCAGGCGCCCGACAGCAACTTGCTCGCCGCCGCCGGTGCCTACGCGCAAGCGTTGTACAACGTCACGGCACTGGCCGATGGGGTTACTCGCGTGCAGGCGCGCAGCCTGGCGCCGACAACGCAGGAAATAGCGTCAGAGGCCGCTGGCAAGCAATTGCTGCTGGCCTACGATCAGGTCGTCGAAAAGTACCTGACGGCGTCCACTTCTCTGCGCCAACAGTTGGCGGATGAAGACCTGAGTGTGCGTCCCGCGCAACTGGCGTTGCTGGAAGCGCGCTTTGGCCGAGACATGCAGTGGCACTTGCTCAACTACATGATCGCGGCGCGCCAGGCGGTGAACCAGATCGAGCAAGGCGTGCGCGACGCCAACCTGACCCCGCAGCGCGTGGCTGACTTGACCGAGGGGGTACGCAAGGCCGCCGAGGACAGCAGAGTCTTTCTCAATGCCATGCCCAGCAGAAGGCTGGACGATGAGGCGATTTACCTCTGGTACAACATCAAGGCGCCTGCCGATGAATACCTCAAGGCCTTGAACACCCTGCACCAGGACTGGCAGGACCACGCCGCGCCGCAGCAGTTGAGTGACGACTATTACCGAGTCACCCGCCGCTACGACGCCCTGCTCAGCTATTACAACCGCCTGGCCAGAAATGCGTTCTAGTGGTTTCTGAGCTTTACATAGGACTGATGCAGGTCCGACGCCCAGCCATCGATCACGCTTTTGACGTCATCGGCCTTCATTACCTGGGCAGCATTGTCCAACGGCTTGCCGGTGCCTTTGCGCACCACCTGGGCGATCACCTTGCCAGTGGCCCCGTCGAGGAACTGCGCTTCGGTCCCCAAAGTGGTTTCCTGGTCACGGATGCCGGTACCGGTACTCACCGCCGCTGCCACCAAGGCCACCGGGACGAATTCATAGGGTTTCAGGCCCTCGGTCTTGCTGCTGACGGCGGTGATTGCCGCGCGCACCACGATCACGCCAGGGCCGGGCGCGCTGGCCAGGGGCAGTGACTTGGCCAGCTCACGCTTGAGCGCTTGGTTGTAGTAGGCGTTGATACCGTTGAGAGTGCTCTCGGGGATTTTCGCGGTGGCGTGGGGTTTGGGGTAGAACTGAGTCGGTTCGATGTACGCCGCGTTGTAGCGGCTCAGGTCCAGCTTGGGATCGACCCAGCGCATCACCACGGCGCCCGACGGCGACTGGGCTTGTTTGAGTTGGCTGTAGTCGGACAGAAAGCCCGAATACTCATCCGGTTGCGTGACCTTGCTGGCGCAACCGGTCATCCCCAGCGTGGCGATACACAGCGCGCCGATCATTAGCCTTAGTTTCATCATCGAACTCCTTGGCGGTCATCATCGAAACAGTGAGCTGTAGGTATAGCCAATCCTGGGGAATACGCCTTATTTAGCCTCGGGCATTTGCCAGGCCTGGGATCGGCGTCAAAGCTGACGACTCAAGCGCGATCGCGCGGGATCAGGCTTTGTAATTGCGAAGCCAGGAAGTTGGCGTCGAAGCCGAAGGTGTCGGGGTCTTTCAGGCCATTGGTTTTCTTCCACAGCCAGTCGTTCTTGTCGGCCGCCAGCACCAGCGAGACGCTGCCATGGCGGGCTGCGGTCAAGCCCATCACCGCGACGGAAATCGAACCGCCCGCCCCCATCACATCCGGCACGAACTCCACGGTTTTGCCGGTGATCTGCACAATGAGCTTCTCAGTCTTGAAGGTGGACGTCTCCACCGGCACGCTCGGGCCGCTGGCCACATAGGCTTCACGATTGACTTCCAGCAGCCCGACGGTTTTGACCGGTTCCAGCCACAGCTCAATCTGCCCGAACAACTCGCCGAGCTTTTGCGCCCAGCGGGCTGACTGCACGTCGAATTGCTGTTTTTTGTGGGCTTCGCTGTCGGCGTAATGACGAAGCATCTCGCCCAGTTGTTGTACATCGTCCATTGCGGATTTCCTTGGGTGAGCCAGGTTGCGAAGACTGATCATGGCAGATGCGGCGGTTCGCCGTACGCCTTAAAACTGCACCGGTCATTTGGCTGGCAACTGCGTATGACTATTGGTTGGCCAGTGGGTAAGGTGAAGTCACATCCCTTGTCAGGAAGATCACATGCGCACCATCGGCCTTATCGGCGGCATGAGCTGGGAGTCCAGCGCCGAGTATTACCGCATCATCAACCAGCGTGTGCGCGACCAGCTGGGCCCGCTACGCTCGGCGCAACTGTTGATGTACAGCGTGGATTTCGGCCCAGTGGAACAGGCCCAGCATGCGGGGCGTTGGGATGACACCGCGCAGATCCTCGAAGATGCTGCACGCCGCCTGCAGGCTGGCGGCGCCGAGTGTGTGGTGCTGTGTACCAACACGATGCATAAAGTGGCGCCGCGCATCGAAGCGGCGGTGTCGATTCCGTTCCTGCACATCGCCGATGCAGCCGGTTTGGCCGCAGTGGAGGCCGGCACGATGACGGTCGGTTTGTTGGGCACCGCATTCACCATGGAGCAGGACTTTCTCAAGTCCCGCCTGGCCGATCACGGCCTGACGGTGTTGGTGCCGGACACGGATGAACGTAAGGACGTGCACCGCATCATCTACGAAGAGTTGTGTGTGGGCGTGATCAGCGACACTTCACGCCAGATCTATCAACGGGTGATCAAATCCCTGGCCGCCCGTGGCGCCCAGGCAATCATCCTTGGTTGCACGGAAATAGGCCTGTTGATCAAGCCCGAACACAGCGACCTGCCGCTGCTGGACACCACCGAGCTGCATGCGCAGGCTGCGGTGGCGTTTGCTCTGGGTTAACCCCGCTGGCGCAGACGGGCCATGCTGACGGTGTCGACAAACACACCGTCACGCAGGGCGTAATCGCGCAGCAGCCCTTCCACCTCGAAACCGAATTTACGGTACAGGTGTTGCGCGGCTTCGTTGTCGGCGTACACCGTTAACTCCACGCGGTGAAGATTCATCCAGTTGTCAGCCACGTCCAGCGCAGCGCTCAACAGACGCGACCCCACCCCCTTGCCCTGCCAGGCCGGCGCAACGCCCATGCCGAACGAACCCACATGGGCCTGGCGCACGCGCAGGTACTGTTCCAGGCCGAGTTGACCGATCACCTCACCGCCGTGCACCGCCACCAGTTGCAGCCGACGCTCGCTGTCCATCACCAGCTTGTTGCGCCAGGCCTCCACCGATTGGTAAGGCATTTGCAGCACCTGTCGACACACCGCCGGTTCGTTATAGAGCGCTGCGACGCCCTCAAGATGGGCCTCGGTAAAGCGCTGGATCACGATATGGGGTTCAGGTGTGTGCATGGTGTTTCATCCTTTGAAAGACACGTGGCCAGCCAGTGTAGAGGCCCTGCCCACCCGATGGCTAGGGCGCTGGCGCCGTCGACCACAACGCCGGCCAATCACCGTAACCCACCCCAGTGCAGCGCGGCATGGACAGCAATTCACTGAGCTGGAAACCCTTGCCGTCAAACACCCAGACGGCGCCCGCACCACAATCGCCAATTCCCCGGAGCTTGTAGAAATAACTCAAGGTGCCACTGGCTGCGTCATATCCCACAGAGCCTTGCAGTGGCTCGATCCCTAATGGCAAGGGCTCAAGCTGCATCGGGGTTTCAGCATACGGCGCCTGGCGCTGGCGGCTGACCACATCGTATTCACAGTTGTAGGCCGCGCAGTCATAACGCACCACGGTCATCGCCTGCTGCGCGGTGAGGGCACCAGCGTTCGCCTCGGGTGCGCTGCCGGTGCCGTTGTCCTCGGGCGTGACGGTGTGCAACGCGGCCGCTATAAGACCGGCCTGCTCCTGCGCAGTCAACATCGGTGCTCCTGGGAATTTGCGCAGCACCGGTGTCGGCAAACGTGCAGGCACGGCGCTGGCCGCGCCCTTACCTGGGCGGGCCAAAGCCGTGACGTTATCCACCCGCCCCTGCACCGCATCCATCAACAGCAGTGAAGCGCTCAGCCCACTCAGCGACACATGCGCCTGTTCATCCCCCGGCAATTGCAGGCGCTGGCCATTACGCAAACGCTGCAACCAACGCCGCGCCACTGCCTCCTCGATCACGCCATAGGACTGCACCTCGGGATCACCGCCCTGATCGTCCAGTTCAACGTGCAGACCCTGCGTCAACTCCAGCCCCAGCGGCTGGCCGTCCAACAGCAGGGTCGACAGGTCGAGCGCCTCACCGCGGTGGTCGAAGCGCAAACGCAGGTAACCTTCAGGCCCGGCCTGATGCCAGATATGCAAAGTCAGCGAGCTGTAGTCCTCCTCGTCGACGCCACTGGGTGCGCTGAGGGCATGGCAATTACGCAGGTTGTCGCAACCCGTGACCCAATTCTTGATTTCCCGGAGCAAGGGAACGGTTTCAGTGTTGGTTTGAGCGAAGGTGGCAGTGCTGGTCAACAGCAAGGCCAGGAGTGCGGGGCGCAGCATGGGGACTCTCCGTGTCGAAAAAAGGCGCGGATTGTCCCATGTTCGGGAGGTGGCGTCAGTGCTTAGCCGCCACGCGCCACACCCGCGCAATGTCCGCCGCCCGCTCACGCAATAAGCGCGGGGCCTCACTGCATGCCTGCTCCAGGCTCATCGGCCCGTTCGGCAAGGCGAAGGCGGCGTCGACGCCGTAGGCGTACATTTGCTCGTAGCCGTCGCCCAGGGTGCCTGCGATGACGATCACGGGCACGCCGTGCTGCTGGGCGATACGAGCGACGCCAAAAGGGGTTTTGCCGCGCAGGGTCTGGGCGTCGAAGCGGCCCTCGCCGGTGATGACCAGGTCAGCGTCGCGTACGACGGCGTCCAGGCCAACCAATTCGGCGACGACTTCCACGCCGGCTCGAAACTGTGCACCGAGAAAGGCCTTGGCGGCGAAGCCCAGGCCGCCGGCGGCGCCGCTGCCGGGTTCGTCGCGAACGTCCTTGGGCAAGACCTTGGCGCAGTGATCGGCGAAGTGGCTGAGGGCCGCGTCCAGTTGTTGGACGTGTGCGGGACTGGCACCTTTCTGCGGGCCAAAAATGGCTGAGGCACCGTGGGGGCCACACAGGGGATTGTTGACGTCGGCCGCGATTTCAAAGCGCACCTCAGACAGGCGCGGATCAAGCCGCTCAAGGCTGATATGGGCCAGGCCAGCTAAGGCCAAACCGCCCGGCGCCAGCACTTGGGAGTGGGCATCAAACAAGTGCACGCCAAGCGCCTGCATCGCCCCCGCGCCTCCATCGTTGGTGGCACTGCCGCCAATCGCCAGGATGATGCGCTGTGCGCCGGCATCCAGGGCGGCGCGGATCAGCTCGCCGGTACCGTAAGTGCTGCTGATACACGCATCGCGCTGTCCTGGTGGGACCAATTGCAAGCCGCTGGCCTCGGCCATTTCGATGATCGCCGTGTGGCTGTCGGCCAACCAGCCCCAGCGCGCGTCAACCGTCGCGCCCAACGGTCCGCGAACCGCCTGGCGGCGCAGCTCGCCGTTGCAGGCTGCGAGTACCGAGTCCACCGTTCCTTCGCCACCGTCCGCCATCGGGCACTGGATCAACTGCGCGTCCGGCCAGACCTCGGCCAAGCCTTGGGCAATGGCCTGGGCAACGCCTTCGGCACTCAGGCTGTCCTTGAACGAGTCGGGGGCGATGATGATTTTCATGGGCTTTCTCCGGTTTTTATGACGCCCATGCTGCCAGTTGGCACCGGGAATGACGCCGGTCCGATGCACAAGTGCGGGTGAGGTTTGTTGTTCATTCCGACAAAGCCTGGGGCAACAGCTGGACGCCCAGGTACAGGGCGAGCATGCCGTCCAGGGTCAGCGGGTCGACGCCACTGAGTTCAGCGATGCGCTCCATGCGGTAACGCAGACTGTTGCGGTGGATACCCAGCGCGTCGGCGCAGGCCTGGCTTTGACCATCGTGCTCGCACCAACTGCGCAGCGTGGCCAGCAATTGGCCGTTGTTGTCCTTGGCGAGCACTTTGCGCAGGGGGTTGAGCAGTTCATCGAGGGCGTCGTCGTTGCGATGGCGCCAGAGCATCACCGGCAGGCGATAACGGTTGAGGGTCAGCAGCCGTGAGTGCGGCAGTACATCGCGACCGTAGGCCAGTAAGTCACCCACGCGCCGATAGCAACGGCGCAGCCCGGCCAGTCCTTCCGCTTGCCCTCCGACGGCTACGCGCAGCACATTCCAACCTTGGCCTTCGAGCTTTTCCAGCAGGCGCGGATTATCCACTTGCACCGCCGCGGGCCGGCACCATAACAACGAGAACTGCGCCGAGCTGACGCACCAACTGTCCGGATAGCGCGACGTCAGCCACGCGCTTAATGCCTCCGCCGACTGGCCCGGCCCCAGTTCGAAAAGGTACGGCGTGCGCGCCAGCTGCGGCTTGAGTCCCAGTTGCTGAGCTTCGTCGACCAGGCGCGGCGAATCACCGGTTTCGGCGAGGAGCAACGCCAATAGATCGTCGCAACGCTGGCGTCGCCATTGCTGCTCGGCTTGCTGATGGCGATGGCTGACCAACATTTCTGCGGTCATACGCACCAGTTCCGCGTAGGTGCGCAGCAGTTCAGGTTCGCCGGTGATACCCAGCACGCCGATCAGACGCTGATCGTGCATCAGCGGCAGGTTGATACCCGGCTGTACGCCCTTGAGGTGTTTGGCGGTCTGGCCGTCGATTTCCACCACGCGACCATTGGCCAGCACCAGTTGCGCACCTTCATGGCGGGTGTTGATGCGCTCGGACTCACCACTGCCGAGAATCAGGCCCTGGCTGTCCATGACATTGACGTTGTAGGGCAAAATCGCCATGGTCCGATCGACGATGTCCTGTGCCAAGTCATGATCCAACTCGAACATGAGTCTAAATTCCTAAAAAAGCATGGTTGTTCATCGGCACAGCGCAAAGTTTCCATCACTGTGCGCGAGCACAAAGACAGCACCCCGCCCCGTGGCCAAGACTCGTTGAGCGATCAACGTTACCCTCGCATCGCGAAAAATCATAATAAAGAGAGAACGCCATGTCACAGAGCGCCGCTGCCACACTGGCCACCGATGACGATAAAAACGCCATCTACAAGCGCATTACCCTGCGCCTGATCCCCTTCATTTTCATCTGCTATCTGTTCAACTACCTTGACCGGGTCAACGTTGGCTTTGCCAAGTTGCAGATGCTTGATGCGCTGAAATTCAGCGAAACCGTGTACGGCCTAGGTGCCGGGATATTCTTCATTGGCTACGTACTGTGCGGCGTACCGAGCAACCTGGCGCTGACCAAGTTCGGTCCACGACGCTGGATCGCATTGATGATGATCGTGTGGGGCACCTTGTCCACGTGCCTGCTGTTCGTCACCACGCCGACGCATTTCTACACCCTGCGCCTGTTCACGGGCGCCGCCGAAGCCGGCTTCTTCCCTGGCGTGGTGCTGTACCTGTCGCAGTGGTTCCCAACGTTCCGCCGTGGACGGATCATGGCGCTGTTCATGTCGGCGATTCCGGTGTCCGGCTTACTCGGCAGCCCGTTCTCCGGCTGGATCCTCAACCACTTCGCCGCCGGCCAAGGCGGTTTGGCGGGTTGGCAGTGGATGTTTCTGCTGCAAGGCATCCCCACCGTAATCCTCGGCGCCCTCGCCTACTTCCTGCTCAGTGACACGTTTGCCCACGCCAAGTGGCTCAAACCCCACGAGCGTGCGGTACTGGAAGCCGACCAGGCGACGGACCTGGCCAACAAGCCGAAAACCACCACCGATTCCCTCGCCGAAGTGTTCAAGAACCCGGCGATCTGGGCATTCGGCCTGATCTACTTTTGCATCCAGAGCGGTGTGTACGCGATCAACTTCTGGCTGCCGTCGATCATCAAGAACCTGGGGTTCAGCGATAACTTGGTGATCGGCTGGCTCAGTGCGATCCCGTATTTGCTGGCGGCGGTCTTTATGCTGCTGGTGGGCCGCTCCGCAGACTTGCGCAAAGAGCGTCGCTGGCACTTGGTGGTGCCTATGTTGATGGGCGCGATTGGTCTGGTGATTGCGGTGAATTTCGCCACGACCCCAGCGATTGCGATTCTGGGCCTGACGATCGCCACCATGGGTGCCCTCACCGGTCTGCCGATGTTCTGGCCAGTGCCGACTGCGATGCTCAGCGCGGGCGCGGCGGCGGGTGGTTTGGCGTTGATCAACTCCATGGGCCAGATGGCGGGCTTTCTCAGCCCGTACATCGTGGGCTTTGTGAAGGATGCGACGGGGTCCACCGATATTGCGTTGTACCTACTGGCGGCGGTGATTGTGGCCGGTAGTGTGTTGGCGTTGCGGATGACGCACACCCTCAAGGCTTGACGGCGTCCATGTGGGAGGGGCAAGCCCCTCCCACATCTCGTCCGCGTTTACAGCAGCCCGCCGCCGTCGATATCAATGACAGCACCGGTCATGTAGCCATTTTCCATGGCCAGCACATACGCCGCCGCCACTTCCTCTGCCTGCCCCACGCGCCCCACCGGCAACGCGCCACCGGCCTTGGCAAACATCGCCAGGCGCTGGTCCTCGGCCAACCCTGCATACGCTGGGGTATCAATCACACCGGGACTCACCACGTTGACGCGTCGCGGCGCCAACTCCTTTGCCAACTGCTTGCCCAGGGCTTCAGTGGCCGCGTTGATACCAACTTTGATGAACTGGCCCGGCGCCAACTTACGGCCCAGTTGCCCGGAGGTCAGACTGATACTCCCGCGCTCATCTAGGAAAGGCAGCGCCTGCTGGATCGCCCGCAACGCGCCCCAGAGTTTCACGTTGAAGTTGTCCTGGGCCTCGTCCAGATCGGTTTCGATCAAGGTCTTGGCGCGCACCGAGGGGCCGGAGGTGTACACCAGATGGTCAAAACGCCCAACGGTTTCGAACAGACGTTGCAGTGAGTCGGGGTCGGTGACATCCACTGGCTCGCTGCGTAGGCCGTTGTCGCGGCCCGACGATAGGCGCCGCCCCGCCAACACCACCTGAGCACCGCGTGCAGCGGCGGCCTTGGCCACCGCCGCGCCAATGCCACTGCTGCCGCCGATCACGACGACCGTTTTACCGTTGAGGGAAGATGTCATGGGGAGATGTCCTGGGTCAGAAAGTGAGCGTTCATCTTCCCAGCTTGGCAATCGACGAAAAATCCCGGTAAAACGACAAGATCTTTAAAGGATTTTTACAAATGAGCTCAATCCTAGACCTTGAAGTTTTTGTGCGCACCGCCGACACGGGCAGTTTGTCCGCCGCCGCGCGCGGCCTGGGGTTGACCCCTGCTGCGGCCAGCATCGCCCTCAAGCGTCTGGAAACACGGCTGGGCATCCGCCTGCTCGCGCGCTCTACCCGCAGCATGCGCCTGACCGAGGAAGGCAAGCGCTACCTGGACAGCGTGCGCGAAGCCCTGGCCGCATTGGCCGAAGGTGAACAAGCCCTCAAGCAGCACAGCCAGGGGTTGACCGGATTGCTGCAATTGGCCGCGCCGTCGGATTTTGGACGCAATGTCGTCTTGGGCTGGCTGGACGAATTCAAGGCGGAACACCCGAATATCCGCCTGCAATTGCTGCTCAACGACAGCAATGCTGACCTTTTCCGCGACACCGTCGATATCGCCCTGCGCTTCGGCGTACCCCGTGACTCCAGTCTGGTGGCACTGCCTGTCGTGCCCGGTCACCAGCGCATTGCATGTGCCAGCCCCGAGTACCTCGCGCGTCACGGCACACCCACGACGCCCGCGCAGTTGGCGCAACACAACACACTGCGGTACATGCGCCAGGGGCGCGCCAACAGTACGTGGTTCTTTCGCCAGGGCAGCGAGCTGCAGGAAGTCAACGTGACAGGCGATTACCTGAGCGACGACGGTGAAATTGTGCGGCGCTGGGCCTTGGCCGGTCACGGCATCGCCTATAAAGCCAACCTGGATATCGCCCGGGATCTGAAGGCCGGCCGCCTGGTGCACGTGTTGCCGGATTGGCAAGGCGAACCGACGCCATTCAACCTGATGTGCCCGCACCGCCTGCAAGTGTCGGAGCGGGTAAAAGTGCTGCATCGGTTTCTCCACGTGCGCTGCCATGCGTTGCTGAGCGAATGAAGAAACACGCTCAGGGCTTGTTCCAGAGCCTCTGAGTCTGGTATTGCATGGATTACGTCTCACAGCCGCAAGGAGCTTTGCATGATTTACCGCACATTGGGCCAGTCCGGTTTGAAGGTCAGCGCCTTGACGCTGGGCACCATGATGTTTGGCGAGCAGACCAATACCGAGGACTCGCTGCGCATCATCGATAAGGCCTGGGATCAGGGCATCAATTTTATCGACACGGCCGACGTATACACCGGCGGACGCTCCGAGGAACTCGTCGGCGAAGCCATTCCCCGTCACCGCCAGGATTGGGTGGTGGCGAGCAAAGTCGGTTTCGGTCCGCCGGACGGTTTGCCCAACCGCAGTGGCTTGAGCCGCAAACGGATTTTCAATGCGCTCGACGCCAGCCTGACCCGACTCGACACCGATTACCTCGACATCTACTACCTGCACCGCGAAGACCACGCTACCCCTCTGGAGGTCACGATTTCTGCGATTGGCGATTTGATCCGCCAGGGCAAGATCCGCTACTGGGGCTTATCCAACTACCGCGGTTGGCGCATTGCCGAGGTGATCCGCGTGGCCGAGCGTTTGGGCGTGGACAGGCCGGTGATCAGCCAACCGCTGTACAACATCGTCAACCGTCAGGCTGAAGCGGAGCAGATTACCGCCGCTGCAGCCTATGGCCTGGGCGTGGTGCCTTACAGCCCGCTGGCCCGAGGCGTGCTCAGCGGTAAATACGCGCCGGATGTCACGCCAGAACCGGGCAGCCGCGCCGCACGCCAGGATAAACGGATCCTGGAAACCGAATGGCGCGTGGAGTCGCTGCGCATTGCCCAGCAAATTCAGCAATATACCCAGGGACGTGGTGTGGGGATCGTCGAGTTTGCCATCGCCTGGGTATTGAACAACTCAGCGGTGAGTTCGGCGATTGTCGGACCGCGTACCGAGGCCCAGTGGGATGCTTACACCGGCGCGCTGGACGTGAAGATCACGGCTGAGGATGAAGCGTTTATCGATTCATTGGTGACATCGGGGCACTCGTCCACCCCAGGGTTCAATGATGTTAGCCACTATGTCTCGGGGCGCGTCGCTCGCTCGTAGTCGAGTGCTGTTGGGGCGAGCGGCAGCGGGTGTTGACCGAAAGAGGTTGCGGGGCTGCATCGCAGCCCAACACGGGCAAGCCCGCTCGCCACCGGGATAGGAGAAATTTTATGGCGTGAGAAAATTTCCCACCAATCGCCCCAAAACAGAGCAGCCGTTTCACGCCGCAAGCACCATAATGCCCGCCTCTCTTGTACAAATCGGTTTTCGCGAGGACAGCGTGTCTAAAGGTGTTGTGTTATCGGTCTCGGCCTCGGTGTTGTTTGCCGTGATGTATTACTTCACATCGTTGCTCACGCCGTTGAGTGGTCTGGAGATTTTCGGCTGGCGCATGCTGCTGACTGTGCCGTGCATGACGGTGTTCATGATCGTCAGCGGCGAATGGCGGCGTGTTTGGGAATTGCTGCAGGTACTGGCGGCAAAGCCTCGATTGATCGCAGGCGTCGTGTTGTCTTCGGCCTTGCTGGGCGTGCAGCTGTGGTTGTTCATGTGGGCACCACTGAACGGGCGCAGCCTGGATGTTTCGGTGGGTTACTTTCTGCTGCCATTGACCATGGTGCTCACCGGACGGCTGGTATGGGGTGAGCAGCTGTCCTATCTGCAAAAGATCGCAGTGTTCTTTGCAGGCCTTGGGGTACTCAACGAGTTGTACCAAGCCGGTGGGTTTTCGTGGGCAACGCTGGTGGTGATCATTGGCTATCCGCTTTACTTCATCGTGCGCAAATACCTTAAGACCGATAACTTGGGCGGGCTCTGGCTGGATATGGCGCTGATGCTGCCGGTGGCTTGGTGGTTCGTGCAAAGCGGCGAGCAAGGTTTTGCGGTGATGGATGTGCACCCAAAGCTTTACGCATTGATTCCCATGCTGGGTCTGATCAGCGCCTCTGCATTGGTGAGCTACATCATTGCCAGCCGATTACTGTCGTTCAGCCTGTTCGGGCTGCTCAGCTATGTCGAGCCGGTGCTCTTGCTGTTCGTAGCCTTGCTGCTGGGTGAAGGCATCAAGGCGGGCGAATGGCTGACCTATATCCCGATTTGGATCGCAGTCATGGTGCTGGTGTTCGAAGGGTTCAAGCACCTGGTACGCCAGCGCAGGGCTTGAACCGTCTTCACTTGGTATTGCCCAACAGCGCCGAATGCGTTTGGGTTGCACCTTGATCGTCAAGTGTAGTGAAGCGCACTGTTGCGCTCCCCGCCGCGCCGTGCGGCAGCCTTGGCATCGTCACGACGGCGGTGGATCGTGGTGCGATCATCGGCGGGTCTTCGCTGTGGTATTCAACGCCCTCGCGTGTCACAACGATGCCGGACAGCGTGACGTGGTAATCGCCGGGGTTATTCACGTGTAGCGTCGTCTCATCCCCGGTAACTAGTTGCCATTGCAAGTCATTAATCGAGCTTGCCGCCGTCCCCGCTAGTTGGTTCGGCCGCAAGAACAATTTAACCCGCGTACGAAATGCCAGATTCACCTGGTTATTTTGCACAGCGGGCTCGCCTGTCGGCCTGATCGCAAGCACGTTGAGCCAATACACTGATTCCCGGTCCTCGTTCGTGTGTGAAGACGATTGATGGAGCACGCGCAGCGCTCGTCCACTGCCGGCCTCCATGCGGAAAATCGGTTGAGTGACAGTGAACGGCACATCACTGTTTTCAGGTGACGCCTCGCTATCGTTGGCGTCGATCCATACCTGGACCAGCCGCGGCCCATCCGTTTCATTGGTAAGGTTGACCGTTACTTCGCGGGCTTGAGCCGGATAGATCACACGGGTACGGTCGATGACGATTTCGCCTTGGACCAGAGGTGCCTGCAGCGCCATCAGCAGCCCTATCACGTTGAGCCGTCGCAGGAACGTCCGGCTCATCGGTAACTCATCGTGAACGTTGCCACGCCATTTGCGCTGCCTGGCGCGATCGTCTGTTGCGTCTGGATATAGCGCGCAGTCAGCGGAATTTGCACCGTGCCATTGCCCGTCGTCCCCACCAGCCATTGATTAGGGTTGCCCACGCTTGAGGAGTCCGCACCGTAACGAACCAGAATATTGCCGCCGCGTACCAACTGCAGGGCCACGCCCTTGGCCTGGGAACTTGCGGTCAGGGACAGCACATCGCTGCGATTCGAGCGGGTGGTATGGTCAGTGACGGTGATAAACACATCACGCGTGCCTCCGGTGCCGCCTTCGCACAAGAGCGTGATATTGCGGGTTACGCTGCCGGCATGACTGCCGACGCCACGGAACGCCGTAACCGGTACGCTTCCCAAAGACATCGCAATGGAGGGCGTCGAAACCCGGCATGTCGGCTTTAGCGGTGGGCTAATGACCAGCGCCTGCATATTGACCGGATGATACCCAGGGGCTGAGGTATTGGTATTTTGCACCCTGTAATGCGCAACAGTGCGTGTGGGCACAGTCCCCGGAGAAATCGCCCCTCCCGTGGCCACCAGGTAAAGCCGTCCCTGCAGGCCCCAGACAACTGGCTTGGGATACTTCACCCTGAGCAGTGATGCTGCCGATTGACCGACAGCGGCGAAGCCATGATTCGGGTCGCGGGCCATCATTGCAAACCCAACCCCGGGCACGCCTGTGGCGAACACTGGCATGGACACACCGTTGGCGTTGAATGTCCTGCCAGTGGAGCTGGAGTTGACCGCGTTGATCGTCGCAGTTACCCAGTGGAAATCGCTCCAGAAGTCGTAACGGCACTGCATGACACTTGCCGGTGCATTGAAGGGATAGCCTCCCGGCAAACCGATCACTTGCCCGATCTGAGGGTTAGTCGGGGGGATGATGGGAGCAATGTTGATCGCCGTTGCCCCTTGCGGATAACAATCCCCACCTGAAAAAGCATGCGCTTGCATCGCTAGCATCCAGCCGCCCAACGTCGAGGCAGCAAGCCAAGATAAGTTCATTCAAAAGTCCTCTGCTGGTGCCCCACAGATGTGGCACCGAATATTCACGGGTGCCGTTCAATACTGCCGGCTACTTGGCGAACCGAGCTGGGTACGCACAACCCTTGGAGATAGTCGACGTCTTGCTGGCGGTTGTTCGCGGCATGCGCAGCCATCTGGTAGTGGACGTCGCATCGTTCAGAAATTTTTTCACCCCATTTGACGATCAACGTGCCGGCAGCCGGGATATCGCGCACAAAAGCTTTGCTGGCTTGGCCCACTACGCCGACTTCCCGGCCTTGCTGGTCCAGAACCTGAGCCGCAAATGGCAGCGGCGTGCCATTCTGCTGTTTGGCCTGGACGATCACCGCCCGCCCGCTGACGGTCTTGAACTCCACCAATTGCACTGCACCGAGGGTTGGAACGATATTCAGGCTCGACTCTTGAAGCTCCACATCCATGGACATGCCTTGTGGATCAACACTCACCGTATTGTTTTGGAATGCCCTGAGTGACGGAACCACGGCATACCCGCTGCTATTGATGCGTGTAACACCGTCGTGGCCCAACACTGCGCCTTCGGCATCCGGCACATGAACCAGCGCAGAGGCCTCTCCCAGGCTTTGCGAAAACGTCACGCCGCCAGCGTGAGCGACGATGCCGCCATCGGCGCCAAATGAAAGCTGGGATCTATCGCGGCTCTGACCATAGCCTGCACGCACGCTGGCAGAACCGGTGCGGTACCCTGCGTGGGTGTTAAGTTGCCTGGAACTCGATTGATCACTGGTCGCGCGGCTGGCGGAAAAACCGTAGTCGAACTCGGCGTTCTCGCCCAGGAAGCCGTTGATGCCCACCTGCTGCTGGCTGCCCCGTGTATCGCCACTGTCCCGAGACAGCGAAGTATTGATGGTCGGCGACCTCGGCTCGCTCCCCAGCGGCATCGATAACGTCAGCATGTAGCGGTTATCGATGCGCCCGGGTTGGCCGATACGCCCGAAAAACACATCGTCACTGAGCTCGCTTTGAGTCAGTTGTCGCGTGTCCTGGACCCTTGAGCGCTGCGCCGAGAGGTTCCAGTTGACCTTGTTCCAGGTCGAGCCGTAACTGGCGGTGAATGAAACCTGGCGCCCTTCCTGCCCGCCCCAATAATCGACAGAGCTGCCATACAGGCTCAAGGTGCCTATGCCCAACTGCTGGCTGATGGTCAGGTCGAGCCGACTTTTTTGCCGGGCATAACCGTTGACATCACCGGACTGGCGAGCGACTTCACGCACATTCAGTGCATCCGGAAGGTTCAGGTAACCCTCTGTAGAGAACCGGTATGCACCCAGCGCAAAATGCGTACCCGAGGCGGGCAGACTTTTGTTGTAGCCCACACCCAGGCTTTGGCCGGACAGGCGTCCATGATCAGCCACCTTGGTATGCGAGGTGGCGCCGTCCAGCGAGAAGGCACCGATGGACGTATTCAATGCAATGCCGATCTTGCCCTGCTCATAACCGTTGGAAAGACTGCCGCCGCCATACACCGTCAAGTCATCGGTCAAGCCGTGTTGGAGAGTGCCTTGAAAGACGTTTGCGCCCTTGGCATCGATGCCCTTTTGCTGCACCTCACCCAAGGTGGCGCTGTATTTTGTCGTGTCGGCCCGCAGTAATTCCGGGGCCACCGAGTACGGCACGACGAAGGTGTTTCGACGCCCGTCGACTTCCGTCACGCTGACGATCAAATCACCGCCATAACCCGTGGCATGCAAATCACTGATGACAAAAGGGCCAGGCGCGACTGTCGTCTCATAAATGGTGTACCCGTTCTGGCTGACGGTGACCGTTGCATTACTGTCGGCGACACCGCGTACCTGCGGTGCATAACCTTGCTGCGTCTGCGGACGCATGCGGTCGTCGGTTGCCAGGCTTACGCCTCGCACGCGTACCCCGTCGACAATCTGTCCGTTGCTGAAGGTGTCTCCAATAGTGAGTTGTGATTGCCAGGGGATGATGCTGCGCTGCACATAAGTGGACGTGTTCTGATAAGTCTCAAACCCTGTGCGGTTGCTCCAGGCTTGGGCACCTTGGTGCCGCAAGCGCCAGGCGCCCAGATTAATCCCCGCATTGAGGCCCAGGTAAGTGCGACCGTCGCCTTCACCAGCAGTGACCGCATTGGTACTGAAGTTGTAATTGAGCAGCCCGGCGGTAATGCCCTCATCCAACAACTCGGGGTCAATGTAGCCGCGCATGGACCGGTTCATGTAGGCCTGCGGCACGCTGGCGGCTAACTCAAGGGCGCCCGGATCGAACGAGCTGGACGCCATCGGAATCCACTGCCCCAGGTCGCCGCAATACTGGCCGGCTGCGGCAGGGTTCGCGAGCTCGCGCCCACGGGTATCGGTATCGACTTTATCCATCGCGATACCGATTTTTTCCAATACTTCGCGACTCAAACACGGCTGCGCACCGGTCTTTGCGTGGGCCGCGACGAACTCCACCTCCCTGCGCCCCAAAGCCTGGCCGTTGACCACGATATCTATGCGATATAGGCCAGGACTCATCTGGTTGCCGGTATTGAACCGTGACATGTCAACCGACGATGCCAGGCCGCTGGAGAATGCGTTCAGATCAAAGCTCAACTCAGACGCAAGCGCGGAATCGCTTGCGATTACGGCCGCACTCATCAAACCGCCCAACATCATCTTTCGATGCTGGAATGGCAAAATCGGGGCGCAACGATGCACCCGTACTTGGATGTGACTAGGCATAGTTATGACTTCAGTGGACGCTGAGAAATGTACGTTTGCTTGCGATCAGCAACGTTCCGGGGACGCGTTCAGCGATGCAATACAGCAGGCTGCGCCGATGAAAAGCTGCCGAAATCGTTGATGTAGGTGAAATTCACCCGCGCATCGGCGGGTATTACCTTCGCGGCGTTCGGCACCGGCAACTTCAACGTGCCTCCCGGTTCCACCATCGCTTCGGGCAGTGACAATTTTTTCGCGTCGGGATGGGAGCCCATAAGCAGGTAAATGTCGTTGAAGGTGACGTGATAAGCCGAAGGGTTGTGCACCTGTATCACGGTGTCTTGGGCGACATGCTCCAGGGACCAGCGCAACAGCCCTGGCGCCTCCTCGGGTGTTCCAGATAACTGCGCCGGGCGGAAAAACACCTTGGTGCGGATACGGAACGCAAACTTGAAGTGATTCCGCTGGCTGTCTTCGAGGGTAGGATCAAACTCATTGGTGGCGCCCGGCACTTCAAGTACGTTCAACCAAAACAGCGACTCTCTATCCGCAGGTAGCGATGCCTTGGTGTAGGACAAGCGCATGAACTGGCTTTTGCCCGCGTCCAGGCGAAATACCGGGGGAGACAGCACGAAAGGCACATCGCTCAGTGTCGGCGCTGCCTCGGCATCACCTGCGTCCAGCCACGCCTGGACCAGACGGGGTGCGTGTTTGTCATCATTGGTCACTCGTATGGTGACCTCGCGTCGCTGCTCGGGGTAAATCTGTCGCGTACCGTCGATAACTACCCCCGCGTGCGCCGCATGCGAGGCTATGCACAAGGCCAGACTCAGCGCGACGGACACCACGCGATGACTTAAGAACATCATTAAATCCTGCATCGGGTAATCCTTGAAAACAGTTGTCCTGCGCCCGACCGCAGGGTCGAGCGAGGATCTCAGGCAACAAACGCAATGGTTATCAGCGCGGCTGCATCAAGGAAAGGTGACCGAGTACTGCACGCTGCTGGTGACATTGCCCGCGCCTGCCGCTCCGCCATTGGCGATGTAGCGTGCGTAGAACGGTAAGGTCGCCAGACCATTGGTCACGGTGGCAACGGTTGAGTTATTACCTACGCGCAAGTCCATTGGCGTGTTGGAAGCGCCATCGAGAATTTGTACCTCCACCCGCGAGGCGGGTGTTGCAGTGGCGGTATTACGCAGGTTGCCGGTTGCCGGGTTGATGCCAGGGCTGGTCGGCTCGTAACGTACGGCGACCTTGGTACCGTTCGGGCATCCGCCCGAGCCGCCCACATAGACAAAGTAGCGCTTGCTGCCGGCCGTATCGCCTGCGGCCTTGAGGGCCGAGGTTTGCACGCGATCAAGAACGACCGGGAAGTTGGCACCTGAACCTGGCGAGGCTCCGGTGCCGCCGCTGATGGTGCAGGTAGTGCCACTGACCGAGCCGGTGATCGTGATGGTACCGTCTGCTGCATAAGCGGAGCTGGCAGCGAAGCCGCACAAAGCCAGCACTGCAGCCGCCAGAGTGTGTTTTGTCATAATCAGTCTTTCCTTAAAATTAGGGGTCGCGAAACGCACACTTATGACGCAGGAGAGGATCAGCTCTTGCGACGTCCATGGGTGGAGTCTCGTAAAATTTTGTTCCACAGCCCCAAGGAGTTGTCTGTTGCAAAACCTTTCTGACGTGTTTGGCAGGCAAAAAAAAAGCTCCGTACCTTTCGATACGGAGCATGTTCTTGAATTGCCCGAAAAGCCTGACAGGCTTTGGATGGCTAGTCGGCGGTCAATACGCCACGGCGGACTTGATCGCGCTCGATCGACTCAAACAACGCCTTGAAGTTGCCCTCGCCAAACCCATCATCGCCTTTGCGCTGGATGAACTCGAAAAACACCGGGCCCATCAGGGTTTCCGAGAAGATTTGCAGCAGCAGGCGCTTGTCACCTTCGATGGATGAGCCGTCCAGCAGGATGCCACGAGCCTGCAACTGATCCACCGGTTCACCGTGATTCGGCAGGCGGCCTTCGAGCATTTCATAGTAGGTGTCCGGCGGCGCGGTCATGAAGCGCATGCCGATCTTCTTCAGCGCGTCCCAGGTTTTGACCAGGTCGTCGGTGAGGAACGCAACGTGCTGGATGCCTTCGCCGTTGAACTGCATCAGGAACTCTTCGATCTGCCCGGCGCCCTTGGACGACTCCTCGTTCAGCGGGATGCGGATCATGCCGTCCGGCGCGCTCATGGCCTTGGAGGTCAAGCCGGTGTATTCGCCTTTGATATCGAAGTAACGCGCCTCACGGAAGTTGAACAGCTTCTCGTAGAAGTTCGCCCAGTAAGCCATGCGCCCGCGATAGACGTTATGAGTCAGATGGTCGATGACCTTCAGCCCTGCGCCTTGTGGGTTGCGCTCCACGCCGTCGAGGTAGACGAAGTCGATGTCATAGATCGAGCTGCCTTCACCAAACCGGTCGATCAAGTACAACGGCGCGCCGCCGATGCCTTTGATTGCCGGCAGGTTCAGCTCCATCGGCCCGGTTTCGATATGGATTGGTTGAGCGCCCAACTCCAGTGCGCGGGTATAGGCTTGTTGCGAGTCCTTGACGCGGAATGCCATGCCGCAGACTGACGGGCCATGCTCGGCCGCGAAATACGAGGCGATGCTGTTGGGTTCGTTGTTGAGGATCAGATTGATCTCGCCCTGGCGGTACAGGTGCACGTTCTTGGAGCGGTGGGTCGCGACTTTGCTGAAGCCCATGATCTCGAAGATCGGCTCCAGGGTGCCCGGGGTCGGCGATGCGAATTCAATAAATTCAAAGCCCATCAGGCCCATTGGGTTTTCGTGTTGGACGGTCATGGTCGGTGCCTCATCATTCTTGTAGGTAGCAAGGGGTTATTTGCAAGCAAGGATGAGGTGGGAGGGAGGCGCGCAGGACAGGCCTCGCACGCTGCGGGCGAGGAAGTCACCAAAGATGAGGGGGGAGCCGAGTCGCTTCATGGTTACATCAGTCTCTGACGGCTGAGGCTTGCGTGAGCGCAAGTCCATATTCTTGTATGCGTAAATCGATTCTACACAGCGTAAAGATGTTTGTCCGTACTCTTCATCAAATCCCTATTGCCCTTGCCCGTGCAAGGGGTTTGTTACACAGGTAAATGCCAGCCAAAATGAAGGCACCGCCTATCAGCATGGGCAAGGTCAACGCTTCACCCAGCAATAAGGCGCCGCAGATCACTGCGGTCAGCGGGTTAAGCGCGATAAATACACCGGAACGTGTCGTGCCAATCCGCCGGATGCCGTCGTAGTAACCGATATAAGCCAGCGCCGAGCCGAGCACACCCAAATACAGCAGGCTCAGCAGCTGTGAAGGCCCAAGGCTTGCGACCTCTTTGAACGTGAAGTTTCCTGACAGCGCTGTGGTTGCGGTCAACATCAGGGTTCCCAGCAATACCGACCACGTCACGGTCTGCAATGGCCCCAGGCTTGCGTTCAGCCCGCGGGAAGCCAGCGAATAAACGCCCCACGCCGCCACACAACCAAGGATCAGCAAGTCACCCCACCAACTATGGGCGCCTGCCTGCATCAGCTGAGGGTTGCGACTGACAATCACAGCGACTGCGCCAGCCACGCACAATGCAATCCCTATTACCTTGGTGCGATTCAGGTGCTCTTTGAACAACAACCACGACGCCAGGCCAATCACCGCCGGGTTCAACGCCACGATCAATGACGCCCGCGACGCATTGATGTACTGCAGCCCATAAAAGAAGCACAGGTTGTAGATGAAAATCCCGAAGAACCCCAGCGCCGCCAGTTGCGCAAGTTGCCGAAGACTCGGGCGAGCCAGTGGGATGCGTGCGAAGGCCATGAACAGCAACAACGCCAGGCTCGCCAGGATAAAACGCAGGCTCGCGGCCAGCAGCGGATTGAGCTGATCGGCCAGGTAACGACCAGCGATAAAGGTGCCGCCCCAGATCATGGTGACGGCGGCGAGTTTGCAATAGGTCAGGCGATCCGAAGCGGGGCTCATTGGGTTGGCTCAAGTGAAGGAAGATCTGGGTTATTCTTCTGCTAATGATCAATCATCGTAAAATGAGTATTTGCTCATGACCTTGACCCAACTGGAAATTTTCTCACTGGTGGCCGAACTTCAGGGCTTTACCAGCGCAGCGCACCGGCTGGGCATCAGCCAGTCGGCGGTGTCCCATGCGATCAAGGCGTTGGAGCAAGAGCTCGGTGTCGAGCTGTTCCGGCGCCATCAAAACCTGGTGGAGCCGAGCGAGATCGGCCAGCAATTGCTTGGACGCGCCCGTGCCATGCTCGGCCTGGCCAACACGCTGCAACAGGAAGCCGCAGATGCCCGTGGCATGAAGCGCGGCACCCTGCGCGTCGGCTCGTTTGGGCCAACTGCGTCGATTCGCCTGCTGCCCGGTATCCTCAGCCAGTTTCGTGCAGCCTACCCGGGCATTGAGGTCCACGTGGATGAAGGCCCTGACCGGCAAGTGTTGCAGTGGCTGGATGAGCGGCGGATCGATGTAGGCTTTGTGGTCTTGGAGCAGGAGCGCTTCGACACCTTCGCCTTGTTTGAGGACCAAATGGTCGCGTTGTTGCCTACGGAGCACCCACTGGCCGATCGCGATGCCCTGACTCTGCAGGAGCTGTGTGACGACCCTTTTATTCTCACCGAGGCAGGATCGTCGGAACTGGTGTCCCGACTGTTCGGTGCGGCCCAATTACGGCCCAAGGTGCGGTATCGCTGCGCCCAACTGCTGAGCACTCTGGAAGCCGTCAGTCGCGGGGACGGGTTGAGCATCGTGGCCGAGGCGTCGTTGCCACCGCTGGACGACCCGCGCTATGTGAAACGCCCCCTATCCCCTCGTGTACCGCGCCAGATTGGCTTGGCAGTGCTTGATCGGCGCCAGTCATCACCCGCGACGCTGGCGTTCATCGAGATTGCGCAACGCGGTGGTAGGGCAAGCAATTGTCCACCGAGCCATCTATTATCGAAATAATACTGACCGGCCTGCCGGCGCATCCCCTACTCCGCAACAGGCCGCACAACTCATGCCCCTCACCGTCAAAGGCCCGCGAGAGCCAATCGTCCGCTACTCGATCAGCGCCCTCTGCGGTCTGCTGCCAATCCTGCTCGGCTTGGCCATCCTGTATTGGCAAGCAGAAAGAACCCTTGAGCAAAGCACGGCGCAAACCGCCGAGGAAGCGGTGCGCCAATTCGACCTGATGCTCGATAACACCGCCCTCGCCGCGCAGGCCCTGCTGCCGCTGGCAGGCCAGCCCTGCGATAACGGCACGCAATTGGCGTTGCGCGAGCAGGTCACAAGGCGCCCGTTCGTGCGCGCCACGACGTTGTCCTGGCAGAAGAATATCTATTGCAGCTCACTGTTCGGCAGCAACTATGAGTCGCCCGTAAACCCCGACGACTATGTGGACGGTCGGCTTTGGTTGATGAATGGCAACCCGGTGACGCCGGACACTGCGCTGCTGGTGTACCGACTGGTCGACGGAGGCCAAGGCGCGTTTGCTTCAATTGACGGTTATCACCTGACCAACGCCTTGCGCCTGATCAGCCGCTATGCACAGTTGGTCCTGCAAGTGGGGCCCAACTGGCTGGCTGCCGACGGCAGTGTTCATACCACGGAAGTGCCGAAATTTGCCGTAGCCCATCATCACTTGGCCTCGCAACGCTATGGTTACAGCGTCGACGCCGGCATGCCGGACGGCGAGGTCTGGCGTTACATGCAGGCGCGCTATCGTGCGATGTTCAGCCTAGTGGTGTTCTTTGGCGCAATGGCAGGCCTGCTCGCGCATTGGCTGCAAAAACGCTCCTCGGCACCGACCCATGAACTGCGACGGGCGTTGGGCGCCGATGAGTTCATTCCGTATTTTCAGCCGGTGGTACGCGGCGACACCCGCGAATGGGCCGGCTGTGAAGTGCTCATGCGCTGGCAGCATCCCAAGGAAGGCTTGGTACGGCCTGATCTATTTATCCCGCTGGCCGAACATTCCGGCCTGATCGTGCCGATGACCCGCGCCCTGCTGCGCCAGACCGCCGTACAACTGGCTCCCCATGCGGCACGGTTTTGCCCGGGGTTCCACATCGGCGTGAATATCACCGCCCGCCATTGCCTCGACCTGACGCTGGTGGACGATTGCCGTGAGTTTCTCGCCGCCTTCATACCGGGCCAGGTGACCTTGGTGCTGGAGTTGACCGAGCGCGAGCTGATCGAGCCCACCGATATCACCCGTCGCCTGTTCGACGCCTTGCACCAACTGGGCGTCATGATTGCCATCGATGACTTTGGTACCGGCCACTCAAGCCTGGGCTACTTGCGCAACTTCAATGTGGACTACTTGAAAATCGACCAGAGTTTTGTCGCCATGATCGGTGCAGACGCACTGTCGAGGCATATCCTGGACAGCATCATAGAGTTGTCCGGCAAACTGGATCTGGGTGTCGTTGCTGAAGGTGTGGAAACGGTCGAACAATGCGAATACCTGGCTGCTCACGGCGTGGATTTCCTGCAGGGCTATCTGTTTGGAAAGCCACTACCCAGCGATGAATTCATTAAAAACCTGACCAGCCATTGAATAGCCACGTATTAGCGACGTTGAAATAATGTTAGTAAGACAAAAGACATGATTTACTCGTAGCGGATTAACTACTACAATTTTTCTTGCCTGTGCAGAACTCGCAGGACGACGTCCTCTTTGAGTCGCCTTAACGCTATTGGCTAATAGCTTTGTCTGCAGTTGATATCAGCCAACAACACTATTGGAGTACAGATTTTGTCCAGACTCGCCGAATTTCGCGCAGCAGAAAAAGCCCTTCAAGAGCAGCTTGCCCAGCTGGAATCCCTGAAGAACGATGCTGGCCTGAAGAAAGAAATCGAATTCGAAGAAAAACTTCAAGGGCTGATGAAAACCTACGGCAAAGGCCTGCGTGACATCATCCTGATCCTTGATCCAAACCCGGGCAAGGCCAGCGCTGCTGCTGCCAACGCACCAAAACAACGCCGTGCGCGCGTGGTCAAGGTCTACCACAACCCGCACACCGGCGAGCTTATCGAAACCAAAGGCGGCAACCACCGCGGCCTCAAAGCATGGAAAGAACAGTACGGCGCCGCCACTGTAGATTCCTGGCTTCGCGGCTGATTACACCGCACTAATAAAGAGCCCCGCGTCAGCGGGGCTTTTTTATTCAAGGGTTCGAAACCGAACTTAAATAACATTTCATTTTGTTCAAATTCGACGCGCAACACGCACTTAAAGTTTGAGGCTGTCGCGCACCGAACGGACTTCATCCTTACTCGCCTCGTAAGCATCGGCTTGACCCGCGTATGAGAAAACATACGCTTTATCGGTATCAACAGCTCCCACCAATGTTTGTGAAAGCACGTGCCGTCCATTCTCGGTAATCACACAGGTAGTTTCCATGGCCTCAAGCCGACTCAATGTTGTCGAGTGCATTTTGCTGCAGACACTTTGGTAACCGCTCTGGGCAAAATCTTTCTGGATGGACTTGCGCATTTCCAGCAATACACCCTGAAGATTAACGTTATGGCCCGCCTCAGTCGGCGTTGCCGTCAACTCCATCACCATCAGCGTGTTGCCGTTTTCATCGTTCTTGATTGAACGCTGACGCGAAACCGGCTGTGGCGTTGCCGGCGTTTCACCATCACGCACCACCTCCTCGACTTGCCAGCCGCTGGGCCAGTGGATTTCCGGATCCGCCGCCGAAACGAAAGGACTGGCCAACAGCAGGCATACAGCACTCAACAGCGGTTTACGACGTTCGGTCATGCGAAAGATACCCAAGGTTCAAGCGACAAAGTGTGAGGCCCGCTACCCGCTGATCGCAAGACCCGCGTGACCTTTTTCATTTGGCGCAGCAGGCGGGCCTTGCGTATCATGGCCCGGCTGCACGGATGCCAGCCGCAAGCCAAGGGAACGCTCCTCTCACCTGGAGCCGCGTTTGCCCCATTTTTTTCTGGAGGGCCCATGAGCCTGCACGAACTGAACACTTTCCCGGGCGTCACCGCCCAACCTGACACCGCCACCACGAACTTCGTGTTCAACCACACCATGTTGCGGGTCAAGGACATCACCAAGTCCCTGGACTTCTACACCCGCGTACTGGGTTTTTCGCTGGTTGAAAAGCGTGATTTCCCCGAGGCTGAATTCAGCCTCTATTTCCTGGCCCTGGTGGACAAATCCCAGATCCCGGCCGACGCCGCCGCGCGCACCCAGTGGATGAAGTCGATCCCTGGCATCCTGGAACTGACCCACAACCACGGCACCGAAAACGACGCCGACTTCGCCTACCACAACGGCAACACCGACCCGCGTGGTTTTGGCCATATCTGCATCGCGGTGCCGGATATCGTCGCTGCGTGTGAACGCTTCGAAGCCCTGGGCTGCGATTTCCAGAAGCGCCTGACCGATGGCCGCATGAAGAGCCTGGCGTTCATCAAGGACCCGGATGCGTACTGGGTCGAGATTATCCAGCCCACGCCGCTGTAACGAAAAAACCCCATGAGTGATCATGGGGTTTTTCATTTGCAGCTGGGTAGTTACGCTGGCGCGGAGGTGCGGATCAGGTGATCAAAAGCACTCAGGGAAGCCTTGGCGCCCTCGCCTACTGCAATCACGATCTGCTTGTACGGCACGGTCGTCACGTCACCCGCGGCAAACACTCCGGGCAGTGAAGTTTCGCCACGCGCATCAACGATGATTTCGCCACGCGGGGTCAACTCTACGGTGCCTTTGAGCCAGTCGGTGTTAGGCAGCAGGCCGATCTGCACGAAGATACCTTCCAGGTCGATGGTCTTGAACTCGCCGCTGTCACGATCCTTGTATGCCAAGCCCGTGACTTTCTGGCCATCGCCTTTGACTTCACTGGTCAGCGCACTGGTGATCACGTCAACATTCGGCAGGCTGTAAAGCTTGCGCTGCAACACCGCATCGGCGCGCAGCTTGCTATCGAACTCCAGCAAGGTTACGTGGCTTACGATGCCCGCCAAGTCGATCGCTGCTTCCACGCCGGAGTTACCGCCGCCGATCACTGCCACACGCTTGCCTTTGAACAACGGACCATCGCAATGCGGGCAGAAGCATACGCCTTTGGCTTTGTATTCCTGCTCGCCCGGCACGCCCATTTCACGCCAGCGGGCGCCAGTGGCCAAAATCACGGTCTTTGACTTGAGCGTCGCGCCGCTTTCAAAACGAATCTCGTGCAAGTCACCAGGGTTTTTCGCCGGGACCAGGCTGCTGGCACGCTGTAGGTTCATGATATCCACGTCGTACTGACGCACATGAGCCTCCAGTGCGCTGGCCAGTTTCGGCCCCTCGGTTTCCTGTACCGAGATGAAGTTCTCGATGGACATGGTGTCCAGCACCTGACCACCAAAACGCTCGGCGGCAACACCGGTGCGGATGCCTTTACGCGCAGCATAGATCGCGGCCGCTGAACCGGCTGGACCACCGCCGACGACGAGTACGTCAAAGGCGTCTTTGGCGCTGATTTTTTCGGCGGCTTTTTCAATACCGCTGGTGTCGAGCTTGGCGAGAATTTCTTCCAGGCCCATGCGGCCCTGGCCGAAGTTCACGCCATTGAGGTACACACTTGGCACCGCCATGATCTGGCGCTCGTCGACTTCAGCCTGGAACAGCGCACCGTCGATGGCGACGTGACGGATGTTCGGGTTGAGAACGGCCATCAGGTTCAGCGCTTGGACCACGTCCGGGCAGTTCTGGCACGACAGCGAGAAGTAAGTCTCGAAGCTGAACTCACCTTTAAGGGCGCGAATCTGTTCAATCACTTCGACACTGGCCTTCGACGGGTGGCCACCGACTTGCAGCAGGGCCAACACCAGCGAAGTAAATTCATGGCCCATGGGGATGCCGGCGAAACGCAGGCTGATATCGGCACCTGGGCGGTTGATGGAGAACGACGGTTTACGCGCGTCATCGCCATCGGTTTTCAGGGCGATCAGCGTGGTGAGGCTGGTTACGTCCTGCAGAAGGGCAAGCATTTCCTGGGATTTCGCGCCGTCATCGAGGGAGGCGACGATCTCGATCGGCTGGGTGACCCGTTCCAGGTATGACTTCAACTGAGCTTTAAGATTGGCGTCCAACATACGGGCGATTTCCTTTAATTCTGGGTATAAAAAAACGCCCGAGCGAATCTCGCCCGGGCGTTTTTGAGGGCGGTTGCAGCTTACTTGGTAGGTGCGGAAACCCGCCCTTGATGCTTCATAGACTTAGATCTTGCCGACCAGGTCCAGGGACGGAGCCAAGGTGGCCTCGCCTTCTTTCCACTTGGCTGGGCACACTTCGCCTGGGTGGGCAGCGACGTACTGGGCAGCTTTGATTTTGCGCAGCAGCTCGGAAGCGTCACGGCCAACACCACCGTCGTTCAGTTCAACGATCTTGATCTGACCTTCTGGGTTGATCACGAACGTACCGCGATCTGCCAGGCCAGCTTCTTCGATCAGCACGTCGAAGTTGCGGGAGATGGTCAGGGTTGGGTCGCCGATCATGGTGTATTGGATCTTGCCGATGGCTGGCGAGGTGTTGTGCCAGGCAGCGTGGGCAAAATGGGTGTCGGTGGAAACGCTGTAGATTTCGACGCCCAGTTTCTGGAATTCGGCGTGGTTGTCAGCCAGGTCTTCCAGCTCGGTTGGGCAAACGAAGGTGAAGTCGGCTGGGTAGAAGAAGAACACCGACCACTTACCTTTCAGGTCAGCATCAGACACGTCTACGAAGTTGCCGTTTTTGAACGCGGTAGCTTTGAACGGTTTTACTTGGCTGTTGATGATAGGCATCGTTGACTCTCCGTCAGGGGTTAAGAAGTTGATGGGGTGAATCCTACCCACTCTTTCCGACGCTGGCTCATTGGCAAACCTGATGCTGACGATTGGTTTTCCCTATCAGGAGACTGTATTAATAGAAGAAATCTCAAAGCAGCGGTTGAGTGGCCAATGTCATGCCAAGAAAGGGCGTCGCTTCAACATAGCGCATGGCGGATTTCATGTCGTTCCAGCCGACGTAACTCATCAACGACTTTAAATCCCAGCCGCTGCGATGGGCCCAGGTGGCAAAGCCCCGACGCAGGGAATGGCTGGTGTACTGCTCGGCGGCGATGCCTGCGCGCTCCAGCGCCTGACGCAACAACGGGATCACGCTGTTGGGGTGCAAGCCCTCCTCGCCCAGGTTGCCCCAACGGTCGATGCCCCGGAATACCGGACCACGCACCAGCGCTGCTGCGCTGAGCCATTCGCTGTAGGCCTGAACGGGGCACAGGCGCAGCAGCGCAGGCGTGTGATAGGTCTTGCCGAGGTTGTCGCGGTCACTTTTGCTGCGCGGAAGGTACAGGCTGATGCCGGTTCCGGGTGTGGCCTGAACATGTTCAATGCTCAGTCGACACAACTCATCGCTACGAAAGCCACGCCAGAAGCCGAGCAGGATTAACGCGGTGTCGCGCTTGGCACGGAGCAGGCGCGGCTGATCGTGTGCGTGGGCTGCCTCTTGCGCTTCAGCGTCAAGCGATGCAACCACCTGCTCCAAATGCTTGAGCTGCAATGGCTCGGCCTGCTTCTCCTGCACAGGGTGCACGGCGCGAATACCCTTGAGCACTTTGCGCACCACGGGGGCTTTGGTCGGGTCGGGGAACCCCTGGCTGGTGTGCCATTGCGCAAGCGCCGACAGCCTCAGCTTCAGCGTGTTAACCGCAAGCACGCCCGCATGGGCCGCCAGATAGCGCGCCACGCTGTCACTGGTGGCCGGCAGAAACCCGCCCCAGCTGACTTCAAAGTGCTCAATCGCCGCGCGGTAGCTACGGCGTGTGTTGTCTCGGGTTGCAGCGTTGAGATAACGATCAAGATCGCTCATGGGAGGCCTATTCGTACTGCGGGCATGCGTTTCTGCGCGTGAAGCGCTTATGACGCGGGATAATACGCCAATATCCCATCTGAGAAAGCTTGATTTTTAAGGACTTTATATTCGTGATATAGTACGTATATACATACCATGTACCACAATACTAAATCGACGGAGACCCCATGGCTCGCGGCGGCATAAACAAAGCAGTAGTTCAAACGGCACGCCTGGCGATCCTTGCCCGCGGCGAGAACCCAAGCATCGACGCAGTACGCATCGAAATGGGCAATACCGGTTCGAAAACCACGATCCATCGCTACCTGAAGGAGCTGGACGACAGCGAAAGTCGCCTAACCATCACCGAAGCGCCGATTGACGACGAGCTGGGTGAACTGGTTTCGCGACTGGCTCAGCGCTTAAAAGAGAAGGCTCAAGAGCCGATTGACCTGGCCTTGGCGCAGTTCGAACAGCAGAAAGCCGCCCTACTCGCCGAGCTCGACGCGCTTCAAGAGGCCCACGGCCAACTCAAGCAGCAATTCGATATTCAGGCCGCGGCGCTGGCCGAAGAAAGCGCTGCGCTGCAAACAGCCAGTACCAGCCTTCAGACCGAGCAAACCCGTAATGCAGGGCTTAGCCAGGCGTGCAGTGATTACGAGCTGAGGATTAGCGATAAGGACGAACAGATTCGCTCACTGGAAGAAAAGCACCTTCACGCCCGCGACGCGCTGGAGCACTACCGCAATGCGATCAAGGAGCAACGCGAGCAGGAGCAGCGGCGCCATGAAGGCCAGTTGCAGCAGGTACAGGCGGAACTGCGCCAGGCCCAACAAAGCGCTATGGTGCGCCAGGATGAGATCACTCAACTGCATCGCGACAACGAGCGCCTACTGATCGAACATCGGGTGACGGCGAAGGAATTGACGACGCTGCAGGAGCAAGCCCGCAAAGATCAAGCGCAGCAGGCGAAGCTGAGCGAACAGATGAACCAGATAGATAGCGAGCGCGCCCTGCTTCAAGAGCGTCTGCGGGTAGCCGTGCTGGAAAGCCAGTCACGCCAGGAAGCGCTGACCGAACACCAGCACGCCAACAAGACCCTGGAACTGGACCTTATCAAGGCTCAGGCCAGTATCGAGGCATTGCGACTGGCGGCCGTCGTTGCAACGGCGCCAGAGGCAACGCCTAAAGCCTGATCAGTCCGCCACAGGCGTGCGCATGGTGACGAACTCTTCCGCCGCCGTAGGGTGCACGCCGATGGTTTCATCGAAGTGACGCTTGGTGGCGCCGGCCTTGAGCGCAATCGCAAGGCCCTGGACGATCTCACCGGCGTCCGGGCCGACCATATGGCAACCCAGCACCTTGTCGGTGTCGGCATCAACCACCAATTTCATCAGGGTTTTCTCCTGGCAATCCGTCAGGGTCAACTTCATTGGCCGGAAACGGCTTTCGAAGATCTGCACCTTATGGCCGTTCTTTTTCGCCTCTTCTTCCGTCAAGCCGACAGTGCCGATATTCGGCAAGCTGAATACCGCCGTCGGGATCATTGCGTAATCCACCGGGCGATATTGCTCAGGCTTGAAGAGGCGACGCGCCACAGCCATGCCTTCGGCCAGCGCCACCGGCGTCAGCTGCACGCGACCGATCACATCACCGATAGCCAGGATTGACGCTTCGGTGGTTTCGTACAGGTCATTGACCTGAACAAAGCCACGCTCATCCAACGTGACGCCTGTGTTTTCCAGCCCCAGGTTATCCAGCATCGGACGCCGGCCCGTGGCGTAGAAGACGCAATCGGCTTCCAATACACGACCACCCTTCAGGGTGGCCTTAAGGCTACCGTCGGCTTGTTTTTCAATGCGTTCGATATCGGCATTGAATTGCAGGTCCAGGCCACGCTTGGTCAGCTCTTCCTGCAGGTGCTTGCGCACCGCACCATCAAAACCACGCAGGAACAGATCGCCGCGATACAGCAGCGACGTCTTAGCACCCAGCCCATGGAAAATACCCGCGAACTCAACGGCGATATAACCACCACCAACCACCAGCACGCGCTTGGGCAGCTCTTTAAGGAAGAACGCCTCGTTGGAGCCGATGGCGTGCTCACGCCCTGGAATATCCGGAATCTGCGGCCAGCCGCCAGTTGCGATCAGGATGTGTTTGGCGGTGAAACGCTCGCCATTGATCTCCACTTGATGTGGATCAACCAAGCGCGCATGCCCTTCATGCAGGGTCACGCCACTGTTGACCAGCAAGTTGCGGTAGATGCCATTGAGGCGGTTGATCTCGCGATCCTTGTTGGCGATCAGCGTCGCCCAATCAAAATTCGCCTCCCCAAGGGACCAGCCAAAGCCACTGGCCTGCTCGAAGTCTTCGGCAAAATGCGCGCCGTACACCAACAGCTTCTTAGGTACGCAGCCCACGTTAACGCAGGTGCCGCCCAAATAGCGGCTTTCCGCCACGGCTACCTTGGCGCCAAAGCCCGCAGCAAAGCGCGCCGCACGAACACCGCCGGAACCGGCGCCAATTACATACAGATCAAAATCGTAGGCCATTTCACTCTCCTCGGCAGGACATCAGCATACCGACTTACATGGGGCTGAAAAACGAAAAAGCCACCCGAAGGTGGCTTTTTAGCAGCGGGCAAGCGTGAATCAGTAAGCCTTGCCAGTCTTGTAGAAGTGCTCGTAGCAGAAGTTGGTTGCTTCGATGTAGCCTTCGGCGCCACCGCAGTCAAAACGACGACCCTTGAACTTGTAGGCGATCACGCAACCGTCTTTGGCCTGCTTCAACAGGGCGTCGGTGATTTGGATTTCACCACCCTTGCCTGGCTCGGTTTCTTCGATCAACTTGAAGATGTCCGGAGTCAGGATGTAACGACCGATGATCGCCAGATTCGACGGTGCATCTTCAGGCGCCGGCTTCTCAACCATGTCGCGTACGCGGATCAGGCCATCACCAATGTCGTCACCGGCGATCACGCCGTACTTGTTGGTCTCTTGAGGATCAACTTCTTGAACCGCAACGATGGTGCAACGGTATTTCTGGTACAGCTTGACCATTTGGGTCAGTACGCCGTCGCCTTCCAGGTTCACACACAGGTCGTCCGCGAGCACCACGGCGAACGGTTCGTCACCGATCAGCGGGCGACCGGTCAGGATGGCGTGGCCAAGGCCTTTCATCTGGGTCTGACGGGTGTAGGAGAACGAGCACTCGTCCAGCAGCTTGCGGATACCGACCAGGTATTTTTCCTTGTCGGTGCCCTTGATCTGGTTTTCCAGCTCGTAGCTGATGTCGAAGTGGTCTTCCAGGGCGCGTTTACCACGACCGGTAACGATGGAGATTTCGTTCAGACCGGCATCCAATGCCTCTTCGACGCCGTACTGAATCAGTGGCTTGTTTACCACCGGCAGCATCTCTTTAGGCATGGCCTTGGTCGCTGGCAAGAAGCGAGTGCCGTAACCGGCTGCTGGGAACAAGCATTTCTTGATCATATGAGTCCTTACAAAGGGCTGTGCGTACGGAATTCGGCGCAGTCTAATCACGCCGCAGTCACCTTACAATGGGTCCTGCTGGCGTTGCGATGTCAACATAGAGAAAAAATGTCGGCGTAAGTTCCACTTATCTTACGAAGAACGTTTGCACCGCCACGGCAAAAAATGCCCCCGCGCCCCTGTTTAAAAGAGCGTAAACCCTTTTAGCACGCTTTCAAGGCCGGAACACTGCCTTGGAATAACTTGCGCGGCTGCTCGGCATTTGGCGCTATCATGATGACCTTGAACCAGACCACGAGATTGTTAATAGATGTCAGAACCCAAAGGCGTGAACGGCTACCTGATCACCAAGCGAGCAGACGGCTGGCACCTGATCAACTTCCACGGCGACAGCGTCGCGGGCGTTTTCGAGACCGAGAGCATGGCGATTGCCGTAGCCGAAGTGTTTGTGGATGAAGCGGGCCACGCGTCGAGCAAACGACCGAAGACCAAGTAAGCCTACAGGCCTACGCAAAAAGCCCCCGATTTAAGGGGCTTTTTTTGTGTTTATCTGTACCTAGATGGCAGTTCGCTATAATCTGCCGAAAACGCCCCACGACAGTGTCAGCGCCCTTCCCACACCCTCGACGACGAACACTCATGAACAAACTTCTGGCACTGACTGCGGTACTGGCGCTTGCCGGCTGCACCACCACTTCCGATGTCTACCTAAAAAACGGCGAGCAAGGCCTGACCATCGACTGCTCCGGCGAAGCCAACTCTTGGGCCAGCTGCTACGAAAAAGCCGACGCCTCCTGCGCAGGCACCGGCTATCGCATCGTCGGCACAGAGGGCACGCCATCCTTGAAGGAAAGCGACAAGACCTTGGGCCAGGACGTCGGCAATTTTAAAAACCGCAGTGTGGTGGTGGTCTGCAAGTAACTGCAGGCTACAAGTGGATCTCGGCAAACTTGATGCCCAGCTCCCTTAGGATCTCGGTCAGCTCATCAAGGCTGGCAAAGGATTCGACCTCATCCTGATCATCGACCAGGAAATAACTGCGCCCCCCGCTTTTCTTGAAGAACACGATCCATTCGCCAAGGTCGGCAGGATTCTGGATGACATGGGTCGCCGAGATTTGCCCCTCGGCATGCCGGGCTTGGACGTGTTCACGCTTCATATCTGATTTTTCCACAACGGCATCAGCCAGAAATGCATTCTTCCCCGGCCTTCTTTACGTCGCCCGGGCGGATCGGCACGTTGGACATGCTCTCGTACAGCTTGATGCTGCTACCACTGGAACGCTCGTCAATTTCGAAAATCGCCGAAGGATCGGCCGAGAACTTCTGTGGAACGATCACCTGCACGCCACCGTCCTTATGCGGTTCGATCTGGGGCGGCCGGCGGGTAGTAGATAGTTTCCGAACCACACACGCGGCGTATTCCTGGGGTTTCTTCCCGGAAATGACCGCCAGCGTCGGTGGGGTCTGCTTGATATCTGCAACCGAAGCACACCCACCTATCGCCAAGGCCAGAACCAACACACTCCACTTCATACAAAATCTCCACTTAAAGACCCTACGACAGCCGGGATGGTAATTTTCTCCCGCCCACGTAGGATTTATCCCTGATTACTCGGTAAATAACTGTTTTAAATTGTCGACGACGTTGAAGACAGGCCGATAATAAACGCGCTGGGGCTGATAAACTCCATCTTAACCTACGTATCGTTCTGATTTTTCAGAAAAAGCCCTTCTGGAGACACCCTCATGAAATTCATTCACCAGCGCGAGCACCTCAATGAGGGAGATATCGTCGTCATCGAATGCTCGCAGACTTGCAATATCCGCCTGATGAGCGATGCGAATTTTCGCAGCTTTAAAAATGGCGGCCGTCACACTTACCACGGCGGCGCGTTCGACAAGTTTCCCGCCAAGATCACTGCTCCCAGCACCGGATTTTGGAACATTACCCTGGATGTAGTGACCCGCCGCGCCATCAGCGTTACGCGCAAACCCGCGCTGTCCCACAAGATTCGCATTGTACGTCGCACCAGCACCAAGCTGAGCTGATTCGAACACGCCACAGGAAATCACCGTGACCACCACCAAATACGTAATCAAGTACAAACTCAACGGCGAACGCCGCTTTGAGTTCGCCCAACTGACGACCAACAGCGTGGAAGAGGCCTTGCAGGCTTTGGCGAAAATCCATGATGCCAGTGATGTGATCACCGACATCAACGTGAGCAAGGCGCTGTAAGAACATGCCCGGCCCCACAGCCGACCTTTTCGCCGATGACGCCTTGCAACAACCCGCAGGGCGCGAGCAAATTGGTGAACAGTCCTACGTATTACGGGGCTTCGCCCTGCCGTGGATTGAGCGGCTTCTGCCCGAGTTGCGGCGCGTGCTGGCTCAATCCCCGTTTCGGCAAATGGTCACCCCTGGTGGTTTCACCATGTCCGCGGCGCTGAGCAGTTGCGGCGCCCTGGGTTGGACCACCGACACCAGCGGTTACCGCTACAGCCCGCTGGACCCGCGCAGTCAACAACCGTGGCCGGCACTGCCCGATGTTTTGCGACAACTTGCCGTCCTGGCGGCGGCAGACGCCGGGTTTATCGACTTCGCGCCCGACGCTTGCCTGATCAACCGCTACGTACCAGGCGCCAAAATGTCGCTGCATCAAGACAAGAATGAACGTCAGTACAGCGCGCCCGTGGTGTCGGTTTCGCTGGGGTTACCGGCGATTTTCCTTTTTGGTGGACACCAGCGCAGTGACAAAACCCAAAAGGTCTCGCTGTTCCATGGCGACGTGGTTGTCTGGGGCGGCGTTGACCGCCTGCGTTTCCATGGTGTGATGCCGATCAAGGAAGGCGTGCACCCGATCATGGGCCCGCAACGCATCAACCTGACTTTTCGCACCGCTGGCTAATTTGAGCGCAAGCTTCGGAGTGCCTGACCGGCGCGGCACGGCTAATCTGGCCGGGATCCGTCAAGAGTGCCGAACATGACTACCGAACAAGATCCGCGCTGGGCGGCGATACTCGCCCGTGATTCCAAGGCCGACACGCTGTTCGTCTACGGTGTGAAAACCACCGGCGTGTATTGCCGTCCCAGCAGCGTCTCGCGCTTGCCGCGCCCGGAAAATATCGAATTCTTCGACACACCCGCGCAGGCCGAAGCAGCCGGTTATCGTCCCAGCAAACGCGCCGCCGGTGATCAGACTCAACGGGCCGCGCAAGACGCACAACGGGTGGCCGACGCCTGCCGCCATATCGAGCAGGCAGAAATCCCACCCAACCTCAACACCCTCGCCACCCTCGCCGGGCTGAGCCCTTTCCATTTCCATCGGATCTTCAAAGCCGTCACCGGCTTGACGCCGAAGGGCTACGCCAGCGCACATCGCTCACAAAAAGTGCGCAACGGACTCAAGGCAAAACAGACGGTGACCAATGCCTTGTACGACGCTGGCTTCAACTCTAATAGCCGCTTTTATGAATCAGCCGACCAGTTGCTGGGGATGAAACCCAGTGACTACAAGGCCGGCGGCACCAACAGTGCAATCCTGTTTGCTGTCGGAGAATGTTCACTGGGTTCGATTCTGGTGGCCCAGAGCAGCCGCGGGGTGTGCGCGATCCTGCTAGGGGATGAGCCGGACCAACTGGTGCGTGACCTGCAAGACCAGTTTCCCAACGCTGACCTGGTGGGAGCCGACCACAACTTCGAACAGCTGATCGCACACGTCGTAGGTTTCATCGAGGCACCCGCCCTCGGGCTGGATTTGCCGTTGGACCTGCGCGGCACCGCATTCCAGCAACGGGTCTGGCAGGCGTTGCGCGATATACCGGTAGGCGACACCGCGAGCTATGGGCAAATTGCCGAGCGCATTGGCGCGCCCAAGTCGTTCCGGGCTGTAGCCCAGGCCTGCGGCGCTAACTGTTTGGCGGTCGCGATTCCGTGTCACCGCGTGGTACGGAGCAATGGTGATCTTTCCGGCTATCGCTGGGGCGTTGAGCGCAAGCAGCAATTGCTCGACCGTGAACGCGACCACTAAACCCGCACGAAAACGCAACGTCGTCCAGTGAATAAAACGGACTGGCCGCACAGCGGATGCCCTGCTAAAACAGCGAAAAGTCCGACGATCGCTGGAGACGCACCCCATGAGCAACTGGCCAGACACGCGCATTCTCGACCTATTGGGCATCGACCTGCCCATCATTCAGGCGCCCATGGCCGGTGCCACTACCGCTGCAATGGTCATTGCGGCCTGCCAAGCCGGTGCACTCGGCTCAATGCCTGCGGCGACACTGAGTATCGAGCAACTGCGCGAGGCACTGACCACTATTCGCCACGCCAGCGCCCGCCCTATCAACGTCAACTTCTTCTGCCACCAGCCGCCCGAAGCAGATGAAGCGCGGGATCGCCGCTGGAAGGCGTTGCTGGAGCCTTACTACCGTGAATTGGGCGCTGACTTTGAAGCGCCTCCCCCTGTCAGTGACCGCGCCCCGTTCAACGACGCTGCCTGCCGGGTAGTGGAAGAATTCCGACCCGAAGTCGTCAGTTTCCACTTCGGCCTGCCGGAAACATCCTTGTTGGACCGGGTAAAAGCCACCGGCGCCCGGGTGTTGTCGTCGGCCACCACAGTGGAAGAGGCCGTTTGGCTTGAACAGCACGGTTGCGACGCAATTATCGCCATGGGCAGCGAGGCCGGCGGGCATAGAGGATTATTCCTCAGTGATGACCTCAACACGCAGATAGGTCTGTTCGCCCTCTTACCCCAGATCGTCGACGCCGTGAAGGTGCCAGTGATTGCCGCCGGTGGTGTTGGCGATGCACGGGGTATTGTCGCGGCGTTTGCCTTGGGGGCGAGCGCGGTACAAATCGGCACAGCGTATTTATTCACGCCTGAAGCGACGGTCAGCGCGTCCCATCACCGCGCACTGCGTCACGCACAGGCCAGCGAAACTGCGCTGACCAACCTGTTCACCGGCCGTCCGGCGCGAGGCATCGTCAACCGGGTGATGCGTGAACTGGGTGCAATCAACCCGGCAGCACCCGCGTTTCCGCGTGCTGGCGGCGCTTTGATGCCCCTCAAGGCCAAGGATGAAGCGGGTTTCAGCAACCTGTGGTCAGGCCAGGCACTGCGCCTTGGCAAAGACATGACGACCTACGACCTGACCCGCGAACTGGCCGAACAAACGCTGGCCAAACTTAAATAGCCCAGAAATAGGTGGCAACTTTGCGCTGTACCGGGGATGGCTAACCGCTATATATTACAATACATAGCGGTTAGCCCTTCTCCCTAGAACAAGCCGTACATCCCAAGGAGCTGCTTCATGATGATTCACGCCTCACGCCTTGCCTTGCTGGTCGCTGCATTCTCTTTCGGCTCCGCCCACGCTGATGAGGTGCAAGTGGCCGTCGCCGCCAACTTCACCGCGCCGATCCAGGCTATTGCCGCCGACTTCGAAAAAGACACCGGCCACAAGCTGGTTGCTGCCTACGGCGCGACCGGGCAGTTCTACACCCAGATCAAGAACGGTGCCCCGTTTGAAGTGTTCCTCAGCGCCGACGACACCACCCCGCAAAAACTCGAAAGCGAAGGCGACACCGTCAAAGGCACGCGCTTCACCTACGCCGTGGGCACCCTCGCGCTGTGGTCGGCCAAAGACGGCTATGTGGACGCCAAGGGTGAAGTCCTGAAGAAAAACGACTTCAAGCACCTGTCCATCGCCAACCCGAAAGCCGCACCTTACGGCCTGGCCGCGACCCAAGTACTGGCGAAAGAAGGCCTGACCGAGAAGGTCAAGGACAAGCTCGTCGAAGGCCAGAACATCACCCAGGCATTCCAGTTCGTGTCCACCGGCAACGCAGAGCTGGGTTTTGTCGCCTTGTCGCAGATCTATAAAGACGGCAAAGTCACCAGCGGTTCGGCGTGGATTGTCCCCGCAGCCATGCACGACCCGATCAAACAAGACGCGGTGATCCTCAACAAAGGCAAAGACAGCGCCGCTGCCAAAGCGCTGGTCGAGTACCTCAAAGGGCCGAAAGCCGCTGCCGTCATTAAGTCCTACGGTTACGAGCTGGCCAAATAAATGCCCCTATCGAGTGCCGATTTTTCCGCTATCTGGTTGACCATCAAACTGGCGTCACTGACCACCGTGATCCTGCTGGTCATCGGCACTCCAATTGCCCTGTGGCTGTCGCGCACCCGCTCCTGGTGGCGCGGTCCCATCGGCGCGATAGTGGCCCTGCCGCTGGTGTTGCCACCCACGGTAATCGGCTTTTACCTGCTGCTGACCATGGGCCCCCATGGCTACTTCGGCCAGTTCACCCAATGGCTCGGCCTGGGCACCCTCACCTTCAGTTTCGCCGGGCTCGTCATTGGTTCGGTGATCTATTCCATGCCGTTCGTGGTGCAGCCGTTGCAAAACGCCTTCTCCGCCATCGGCACTCGCCCATTGGAAGTGGCCGCGACCTTGCGCGCCAATCCATGGGATACATTCTTTACGGTCATCCTGCCCCTGGCGCGCCCGGGGTTTATCACTGCCTCGATCCTCGGATTTGCCCACACTGTCGGTGAGTTTGGCGTGGTGCTGATGATCGGCGGCAATATCCCGGACAAGACCCGCGTGGTCTCGGTGCAGATCTACGACCATGTTGAAGCCATGGAATACGCCCAGGCCCATTGGCTGGCCGGCGCCATGGTGGTGTTCGCGTTCCTCGTGTTGCTGGCGCTCTACTCCAGCCGTAAAACCAAGATGGGCTGGAGCTGATGTCGATGATTGATGTACGCCTGCAACTCAACTATTCCGGCTTTGCCCTGGAGGTGGACCTCCATCTTCCAGGGCGTGGTGTCACCGCGCTGTACGGGCATTCCGGCTCCGGCAAGACCACCTGCCTGCGCTGCATCGCCGGGCTGGAGCGCGCCGCCGACGGTTTTATCCAGGTCAACAATGACGTCTGGCAAGACAGCCGCAGCGGGTTGTTCGTACCGCCTCATAAGCGCGCGCTGGGTTATGTGTTTCAGGAGGCCAGCCTGTTCCCGCATTTGTCGGTGCGGGCCAACCTGGAGTTTGGTCTCAAACGCATTCCCCGCCAGCAGCGCCGGGTGGACATGGCCCAGGCCACGGAGCTGTTGGGGATCGGTCACCTACTTGAGCGAAACCCCCAGCACTTGTCCGGCGGTGAACGCCAGCGCATCGGCATCGCCCGCGCCTTGCTCACCAGCCCGAAACTGCTGTTGATGGATGAACCGTTGGCCGCCCTCGACAGCCAGCGAAAAAATGAAATCCTGCCTTACCTGGAACGCCTACACGACGAACTGGACATCCCGGTGCTGTACGTCAGCCATGCCCAGGATGAAGTCGCGCGCCTGGCCGACCACATCGTGCTGCTCAGTGACGGCAAGGCGTTGGCCAGCGGCCCGATCGGCGAAACCCTGGCGCGGCTCGACCTGCCGTTGGCGCGGGGCGACGATGCCGGCGTGGTGATCAACGGCACCGTCAGTGCCTATGACGCGGACTATCAGTTGCTGACGCTGCATCTGCCCGACAGCGCCCTGTCCATGCGCGTGGCCCATGCACCGCTGGCCGTGGGCAAAGCGCTGCGGGTCAAGGTGCAGGCGCGAGACGTCAGCCTCAGCCTGCAAGGATCGGAACCGAGCAGCATCCTCAACCGCTTGCCGGTAACGGTCATCCAGGAAATACCCGCAGACAACAGCGCCCACGTACTTGTACGCCTGGAAGCCGAGGGCACGCCCCTGCTGGCGCGCATCACCCGCTTCTCCCGCGACCAGTTGCACCTGCATCCTGGCCAGACGCTGTGGGCACAAATCAAGGCAGTCGCGGTACTGGCGTAACCATTTGGCACGACCGCAAAACGCTGTGGTCAATCAGACATACCGGCCTGATTTGTTGCCAAGGAACCCGCTATGCCTGACTCCGCGATCCCCGCCGACCTGCCCCGCGACCTGCATTACGTTGACGACACCCAGCCCGGCATTCGCCGCAAACATGTGCGCGGCAAGTTCCAGTATTTCAATGCCAAGGCTGAGCGCATCACAGACAAGGACGAAATCAAACGTCTGAACGCCCTCGCCGTCCCGCCCGCCTACACCGACGTGTGGATCTGCGCCGACCCGCGTGGCCATCTGCAAGCCACCGGACGCGACGCCCGTGGACGCAAGCAATACCGCTACCACCCACGCTGGCGCGAAGTGCGCGACACCGACAAATACTCACGCCTGCAAGCGTTCGGTAGCGCACTGCCCAAGCTGCGCAAGCAGCTGGAAGCGCAACTGGCCGAACCCGGTTTTACCCGAGAAAAAGTGCTGGCCACGGTTGTGATGCTGCTGGACGCCACCTTGATCCGAGTCGGCAATACCCAGTACGCACGCGACAACAAGTCCTACGGTTTGACCACGCTGCGTAACCGCCATGTGGACGTCAAGGGCAGCGAGATTCAGTTCCAGTTTCGCGGCAAAAGCGGCGTGGAGCATCAGGTCAGCGTCAAGGATCGACGCTTGGCGAATGTGGTCAAGCGCTGCATGGAATTGCCCGGGCAGGATCTGTTTCAGTATCTGGACGAAGACGGCGAGCGGCGCACCGTCAGTTCCCATGATGTAAATGCGTACCTGCACAGCCTCACCGGCGCCGACTTCACCGCCAAGGACTATCGCACCTGGGCCGGCACCGCCATGGCGCTCGCCGTGTTGCGTGAGTTGGAGTGGCAGCCCGAATCCGACGCCAAACGGCATGTGGTGGCCATGGTCAAGGACGTGGCCCGGCAGTTGGGCAATACACCGGCAGTGTGCCGCAAGTGCTATATCCATCCGGCAGTGCTGGAGCATTTCAGCCTGGGCGAACTGCACACCTTACCCAAGCCTCGGGTGCGCAAAGGGCTCAAGGCTGAGGAAGTCGCACTGGCCATGTTCCTTGAACAGCTCGCCAAGGCGAGTTAGGCTCTGTCTCCTTTCTGCCCCATGGGATGACCGCCGACGTGAACCACTAAGCCTTCCAGAATGTACCTGCAACGAGCCGCCTGGCGTGCTTGTTGGCCTGTTCGACATTGCTTTGGAGGTGCTGATGACTCACGTCAACCGGCTGCCCGCGTTGGTTTCCCTGCAACACCTATCTTTCCAATTCGCCAACGGCGAAACCCTGCTGGAAGACCTCACGCTGTCCATCGACCTTACGCCCACCGGGATTGTGGGGCGCAATGGCCGGGGCAAAAGTGTTCTCGCCAAGCTGATCGCCGGGTTGCTTTCACCCTCCTCCGGCGCGCTGGATCGCCCGCCAAACGTGGCATATGTGCCACAGGCGGTTGTCGTCGAACCGGGGGATACCGTCGCCCAACTCACGGGAATCGCAGACGCCTTGGCGGCGTTGGAGCGCATGGCCCAAGGCACCGCCAGCGTGGAAGATCTGGCATTGATCAATGAACGCTGGGACCTCGCCGACCGCTTACGCAGCGCTTTGGATACAGCGGGGTTGTCACAGCTGAGTGCCAGCACGCCTGCCGAGCAACTCAGCGGTGGCCAACTGGCGCGGGTTGTGGTGATCGGTGCGCTGTTGTCTGCGCCGCAGTTGCTGGTGCTTGATGAGCCCACCAACCACCTCGACAGCGCAGGCCGCACGTGGCTGCTGCGGGTTCTGGCTGATTGGCGTGGCGGCCTGGTGGTGGTCAGCCATGATCGGCAGTTGCTCAATAGCCTGGGGCGCATCATCGAGCTGTCGCCCCTCGGCGTGCGGGTGTATGGCGGTAATTACGATGTCTATCGCGTGCAACGAGACAACCAACAGCAGGCCGCTGTCGCCGCATTGGAGCACGCACGCCTGGAGCGCAGCCGCGAACGCAAGCGCCTGCAAAAGGACCACGACAGCCTGCAACGCAACGCAGCCCACTCCCGCAAGCAGGCGCAAGTCGCCAACATTGACCGTTTCACCAAGGCACGCTGGAAAGGCGCAGCCACACAAATCGTCAGCACCGTACGCAGCGCCCATCGGCACCGCAAAGAAGATCTGGACAGCCACGTGCGCCAGGCTTACGAGCGGGTGCAGGATGAGTCAACAACGTTGCTCGCATTACCGGCGTCGACGGTGCCCAGCGGGCGCACAGTCGCGACCTTAATCGATGCCCAACTGCCGTGGCTGCCCGCGAGGTGCGTCAACATGCACCTCACAGGCCCGGTACGTGTCGCGGTGCATGGGCCGAACGGTTGCGGCAAGTCCACGCTGCTCAAGCTGTTGGCTGGCCAATGGCAAGCGGTCACGGGGCAATGCCGCGTGCACGTGCCCAGTGCCTACATTGATCAGCATCTCACCCTGCTGGACAACCAGCGCTCGATCATCGAACAGCTCAACCTGCTCGGTACGCCGCTGACCGAAGCCGAGTTGCGTGCGCGCCTGGCCTTGCTGCAACTGGACGCCCTGCGCGTGACACAACCCGCGGTGCAACTCAGCGGCGGCGAACGTTTGAAAGCCGCGATGGCGATTGCCCTGTGGCGCCACGTGCCCGCGCAACTGTTGCTGCTCGACGAGCCTACCAATCACTTGGACCTGGAATCGGTGAGGGCTTTTGAGCAGGCGCTGCAAGGGTTTAGCGGAGCGATGGTGGTGGTGTCTCATGATGAGGCGTTTGTGCAGGCGATCGGGCCGACGCACCGCTTGAACTGGACGCAGGAGGGCTGGCGCCTGGAAGCTGTCTGAGGTCATTGCATGCGTGGTCAAAGCGCCCTACCGTAGTGGCCGGATAATCTCACCGTGGAGCCCGGTCCTATGCTGCCTTCGTCCCGAAAGCCTTACGTCAATGCTGCACTTGCCCATCGACAGCGTTGGCGCGGCCGGGTCGGCATGATGCTGGTGGCCAGTCTTTCGGTGCTGGCGGGCATGACCGACGCCATCGGTTTTATGGCCAGCGGCGACTTCGTTTCGTTCATGAGCGGCAACACTACGCGCCTTGCGGTGGCAATCAGTGCCGGGGACTTGGGGCTGACGGCGCGATTGTTATTGCTGGTCGCCACCTTCGTGGTCGGCAACGCATTGGGCGTAGTAGTGAGTCGTTTTGGCAAGCGGCATGCACTACCTTTGCTGCTGTGTATTGCTGCGTTGTTGTGCGCAGGCGCGCTGTGGCCGTCAGACGATACCTTGCCCGCGTTGCTGGCAGCCATCATTGCAATGGGCATGCTTAATGCGGCCGTCGAAGAGGTCAACGGTTTGCCCGTAGGCCTTACCTACGTCACGGGTGCGTTGTCTCGTTTTGGCCGTGGCCTGGGGCGTTGGATGCTGGGCGAGCGTCGCAATGGCTGGCGGGTGCAGTTGATCCCGTGGGGCGGGATGTTTGTGGGGGCCGTGATCGGCGCGTTGCTGGAGCAGCAGATGGGCCTGAAGGCGTTGCTGGTCAGCGCTGTGTTGGCTGGGGTGTTGGGGGTGGTGTCACTGAAGATCCCTCGTCGCTGGCACTTGGGTTTCATGCCGCGATAAGGGGAAAAGATGCTCGCCCGACAATTTGGCCTCGACGTCCTTGTACTGGTAAAGAGCCATCAAGCCGGGCGAGCAGTGAGAATGATAAGCGAATGTCCGGCGGCTGTCCCGCCGGGCGTTTCCTAAACAGACTAAGGCAAGGGACTACAGACAAGTCGCCAGCGCGGCCAAACGACGCTTGGCGGGCATCTCATCCTCGGCGGCGTAGTATTTGACGGACGATCCGGCACCCGCACTTTGCACGTCGACGAAGTAATCGCCACCGGTGGTGTAGACGGTGAAACCACCCGCCCCGTTCGGCTCTTTGAAGCCGCCGGCATCGACGCCAAACACGCTTTCATCCTGCCAGCCAAACTGGATGCACTCGGCAACCACCAGGGTGGCCTTGTCCGATGCCAGAGTCTTGTAGGGGGCTCCCGAACGGGCTTCGTTCATCTTCGAACCTGCGCAGCCGGTCAGTGCTGCCAATACCAATGCGCCCATTACCACCTTGTACATGCCATCGCCTCCATTAAAAAAGCGCGACTGTAGCATTGCCGCGCAGCTGACTGACGCCTGGATGAACTTTGTTTCACTGTGACGCAGGAGCGTGCCATCTATAGTGGCTTGGCTCATTTTTAGAAGTCTCCCTTCTGCCCGCCCTCCCGCGGGCTTTTTTTTGCCTTCGCGTCAGAGCCACCAACGGAACAGATAGAACAACGCCATGCTCAGCAGCACCGTGAGCAGCACATTGCGCGTCCAGAACATCAACGCGACCGCACTGATACCCGCCAGCAAATAGGGATTGGCCGGACTCAGGTTGAGCTGATGGTCAGCAAGAAAAATAATCGGCCCGCAAATCGCTGTCAGCATCCCCGGCACGGCAAACCCGAGAAACTCCCGAGCGCCACGGTTGAGGCGCACCGGCAGGCGCGGTTCGATAAACAGGTAGCGGTTGAGAAATACCACCAGGCCCATGGCCACAATCATCAGGTAAATCATCGCTGCCCTACTCCCAATCGCTTGCAGACAAACCCTGCACTCATGCCCAGCACGCCGGACACCACCACTGCTGACTCCCAGTGCAGGAAACTCAGCCACACCGAACACAGCAGCGACACCGCCACGCAGACCACGGTCGGCACATCCCGCACAACGGGAGTGATCAGAGCGATAAACGTCGCGGCAATGGAAAATTCCAGGCCCAGTTGATCAAGACCGGGAATGCTTTTGCCCAACACGATGCCGGCCAGGGTGAACAGGTTCCAGGCGATATAAAACGTCAGGCCGACGCCCAAGGCATACTAGCGATTGAAGGTCTGGCGATCATAGTGGCTGACCAGGGCGAAGAACTCATCGGTCAGTAGAAACCCCAGGCTCATGCGCCAACGGCTATTAAGTGCCGACAACGTGGGGCGCATATGCATGCCGTACAGCAAATGCTGGGACGTCAGCAGCAAGGTGGTCAGCACGATGGAAATCAGGCTGGCGCCACTCTTGACCATCCCGATGGCAACCAGTTGCGCAGCACCGGCGAACACAATGGCGGAAAGGCCTTGGGCCTGCAGCGGGGTGAATTGCGCATCGATAGCCATGGAGCCGGCCAGCAGCCCCCAAGGGGCACACGCCAGGGACAAGGGAATAACGGCGATGGCGCCGCGAGCGAAGGCGTAATGAGGTAAGGCAGTAGGCATGGAGACGGCTCATCGACAGACAGTCGACAAGCATGCCAGCGTAATCAGGGAGTTGTCTTGAACGATCTTGCTCAAGCGAGCTTTACAGAGACCTGCTCCACCGAGTCGCGAGCTTCACGCAATTCGTAGGCGTCCTGGTTCAGACGATGAATCGTATTGAGCAAGCGTTGACGCAGCACTTCATCGCCGAGCTTTTCGACGGCGCGCATCAGGTCAAACGCCGCGGTTTCGTTATTTTCCGCGACGGAATCCAGGGTCTTGCGCAGGTTACGAGTGGCACGGGTCACGCGGGGTCTTCCTTCTTCAGCAATGGGCGGGCACTTTAGGACATTCGTGTTTCATTTTAATTTCAATCACTTGTGGTTGATTTGTCGGTGTTTGATCCACGTCAATTGAAACAAGGTTTGGCTGAAATATCGGGAAATACGTATATTCCCTAACCCCCTTCATACAACCCGCCATGGTTGCAGACCACAACGGGCCAGCACCTGCCGCTGAGCCACCGGAGCGTTAATTCATGCTTGTCGCCGTTGCTATTTTTATCGCCACCATCGTCCTGGTTATCTGGCAGCCCAAGGGGCTTGGCGTCGGCTGGAGCGCCACCTTGGGCGCGATCCTGGCCCTCGCCTGCGGCGCGGTCAGCCTTTCGGACATCCCCGTGGTATGGCACATCATCTGGAACGCCACCGGCACGTTTGTCGCGCTGATCATCATCAGCCTGCTGCTGGATGAAGCCGGTTTCTTCGCCTGGACCGCGCTGCATGTGGCGCGTTGGGGCCGTGGACGCGGCCGTCGCTTGTTTGCCTATATGGTGCTGCTCGGTGCGCTGGTGTCGGCGCTGTTCGCCAATGACGGCGCGGCACTGATCCTTACTCCGATTGTCATGTCGATGCTGCTGGCCCTGCGTTTCTCGCCGGCGGCGACCCTGGCGTTCGTCATGGGTGCAGGCTTTATCGCCGACACTGCAAGCCTGCCGCTCGTGGTATCGAACCTGGTGAACATCGTCTCGGCGGACTACTTCAAGATCGGCTTCAACGAATATGCGGCGGTGATGGTTCCGGTCAACTTTGTCAGCGTCGCGGCCACGCTGGCGGTGTTGCTGTGGTTCTTCCGCCGCGACATCCCGCAAACCTACGACCCCGCCGACCTAGCCGACCCCGCCAGTGCCGTCCACGACCGTGCCACCTTCCGCGCTGGCTGGTGGGTGTTGGGCATCCTGCTGATCGGCTGTTTCGCGCTCGAGCCACTGGGCATTCCCATCAGTGCGATTTCCGCCGTATGTGCCGTGCTCTTACTGGTCATCGCCGCCAAGGGCCATAAGATCTCCACGCGCAAAGTGCTGAAGGAAGCGCCGTGGCAGATCGTGATCTTTTCCTTGGGCATGTACCTGGTGGTCTACGGCCTGCGTAATGCTGGCCTCACGGATTACCTCGCCACCTGGCTCGACACCTTCGCCGAGTACGGCGTGTGGGGCGCGGCCATGGGCACCGGTGTGCTGACGGCCTTGCTGTCGTCAGTCATGAACAACCTGCCCACAGTGCTGATCGGCGCGTTGTCCATTGAGCACAGCCATGCCGTGGGCGTGGTTAAGGATGCGATGATCTACGCCAACGTCATCGGCAGCGACCTGGGCCCGAAAATCACCCCCATCGGCAGCCTCGCCACTTTGCTGTGGTTGCATATCCTGGCGCGCAAAGGCATCACCATCACTTGGGGTTACTACTTCAAGGTCGGGATTGTGCTGACCTTGCCGGTGCTGCTGGTCACCCTCGCCGCCCTCGCCCTGCGTCTGAGTATCTGACGGAGAATGCCGATGAAAGCCCTGCAACACGCCTGGCTTGGCAACTACGAAGTCAGCAGCACGGTTTGCACCGGCCTGACGTTCGCTCGCCATAGTCACGACGAGTGTGTGATCGGCGTGAACCTGGTGGGCGAGGAGAACGTCTGGCTGGACCGCAGGGAATTCGACGCCGGGCCGGGCAGCATTACGCTGTACAACCCAGGGCAGATTCAAGGCGGCGGTGCGGCGGATGGCGCGCCTTGGCAGTTCGTCAGCCTCTACGTCACGGCGGATCAATTGGCCGCGGACTTGGGCTTGGCGCACCTGGAATTTGATCGCCCGTTATGTTTTCAACCGCTGCTCGCGCAACGCCTGGCGGCGGCGGTGAAAGGCGCATTGAGCGCCGACACCTTGGTTCGCGAGCTGAACGAAGACGCCTTGGTGTCGCTGCTGGGAGAGGTGGTCGCGATCAGCGGCGTGCGTCTGCCCAGCCCCCCTGCCACGGCTAACCCCATGGTCAGCCGCGCCCAGGAGTTGCTGGCGGCGCACCTGCATCAATCGCTGCCGTTGGACCACCTCGGCGATGAGTTGGGGCTGTCCAAGTTCCACCTGCTGCGCGCCTTTCAGAAAGCCACCGGGCTCAGTCCTCGACAGTGGGCCATGCAACTGCGCACCCGTCGCGCCAAGGGTTTGTTGCGCATGGGCGCGCCAGCCTCGGACGTCGCCCATGACCTTGGGTTTGCCGACCAGAGCCACCTCAATCGGCATTTTCGCGCGGCTTACGGCATGACCCCGGGTCGTTACCAGAACGTCGTAAAACGTTGAACTGCGCAATCTGGTTCAAGACACCCTCCAACCTGCGCCTCACACTGCCCCCATCAATTGAAGGAACGCGGGCATGTTGACAATCTTTTTCTACGCGCTGGTATTCGGTTTTGTGTTTTGCCTCTCCCCTGGCGCCGTGCTGGCGGAGACCTTACGGCGCGGCTTGCTCCATGGCTTTACTCCCGCGCTGATGGTGCAGATCGGCTCACTGGTCGGTGACGCCGTCTGGGCCGTGATCGGCCTGACCGGCATTGCCCTGCTGATCCAGCACGACGCCGTGCGTGTGCCGCTGACCATTGTCTGCGCGCTGTACCTGGCGTGGCTCGGCGTGCGTAGCCTGATCGACGCCTGGCAGTTGCCTGAAGCCGGCAGCGCACCGGCCAGCTCTGGGCAGAATGCTTTGGCGGTGGGCGCGGCGATCTCGTTGGCCAATCCGAAGAACATTGTTTACTGGGGGGCATTGGGCAGTGCCTTGTCTGGCATTGTCGGCGCCACGCCCAGCCACGGGCAAACCTTGATGTTTTTTGCAGGCTTCATGCTGGCATCGGTGTTGTCCTGCTTTCTGATCGCGGCGCTGGTTAACCTGTTACGCAAAAACGCTTCGCCCCTATGGCAACGCATCAGTTATGGCGCCTGCGGGCTGGTATTGATATATCTGGCGATTCTCGCCGCGCACGGTATATGAAGTTATATAGCCAACAACTTCCGACGCGTTCTGTCTGAATGAAGTCTGAACACTGGTCAGTTTAATTAATCATGCATTGACAATTTTTAACTGTCTGAGTAGATTGCCCCTGCCCGCAACTGGGGCCTTTTTTAAACCTCACAAAAGAAGCCAATGGACACAGTACCTAGTCGCTGTCCGAGCACCGCATTTGCGGGCGTCGGGCGCCAAACCCAGAATATGACAGGACTCGTCTCCCCGGTCCGGTAAGCTGCGCTAGAGCTTGATGCTCCACCGTAACTGCCTCACCGGATGCCCGTCCGGTCCCGAGGTGTGTTATGACCTTCCAACTCCTTGTTTTACCCGATGTACGCACGCTGGCCGCAGCCCTGCGCGCCAAGCCAGGCCGAGCACCCGCAGGCTTTTGCCCTGCCCGCTCGACCTTTGTTGCACCCTCCCCTCAAGTGCATCCAGCCCGACCGCTGGCGCACTGGCGTATCTGCCCGCAAAGCGGCCAATTGATGCAGCACTGGGATCATGCCGACCCTCAAGACCCGCAGAGACCGAAGGTTTCCAGCCTGGCTCAAGCCGGCTTGATGCTCGGTCTGTATGTGAGCGCTCGCGCCGCCTGACCTGGCTGAAAACAGCAACTTTCTTATTAATTCCCTGGAGTTCTTTATGAACGCATCCAGTCGTAGCCCGCTGCACGTTAGTTAACTAACGCGCTGTTGGCGGGCCTTATAGAAGTTATGTGAACACTTTAATAAAACCGATCGCGAAGTCCGCGGCTCGGCATGCTTTTGCTCGCCTGTATTCAGGTAAGTACCGGGTATGTTTTGTCGAGAATTGGCGACAGGAGTACAAACAATGAGCGCCGTAAAAAACACGCCACTGAGCAAGAAAAAGAGCACCTGCGAAGGCACCAAACTGTCGATGCGTGCCGCCCGCGAAGCCCAAAACGGCCTGCAAGCCACCCTGGCCAACGTGCGCGCCACCCAGGATGGCCTGACCGAATTGGACGCCTCTGCACGTCTGCAACGGGAAGGCGCTAACGAAGTCGCCCATGACAAGCCGCCGCACGCCCTCATCCAGTTCCTGCACGCACTGAACAACCCGTTCATCTACGTGCTGCTGACCCTGGGCGCCATCAGCTTCTTTACCGATTGCTGGCTGCCGATGCAGGAAGGCGAAGACGCTGACCCGACCAAAGTCATCATCATCATGACCATGGTCCTGCTCAGCAGCCTATTGCGCTTCTGGCAGGAGCACCGCTCGGCAAAATCCGCCGAGGCCTTGAAAGCCATGGTGCGCACCACCGCCACCGTGCTGCGCCGTGAGCAAGTGGGCAGCCAACCGACCCTGCGCGAAGTACCGATGCGCGACCTGGTGGCGGGCGATATCGTGCAACTGTCGGCCGGTGACATGATCCCCGCCGACATCCGCCTGATCGAATCCCGAGACCTGTTTATCAGCCAGGCCGTGCTCACCGGCGAAGCCTTGCCGGTGGAGAAGTACGACACCCTGGGCGACGTTACGCAAAAAACCGCCGGACCGGTGATCGCCGACCAAGGCAACCTGCTGGACCTGCCCAATATCTGCTTTATGGGCACCAATGTGGTCAGCGGACGGGCCACGGCCGTGGTGGTGGCCACCGGACCGCGCACCTACTTTGGCTCCCTGGCCAAGGCGATTGTCGGCTCGCGTGTGCAGACCGCGTTCGACCGTGGGGTCAACAGTGTCAGTTGGCTGCTGATCCGCTTCATGCTGGTGATGGTGCCCATCGTGTTCTTCCTCAACGGTTTCTCCAAGGGTGACTGGGGCGATGCCTTCCTGTTTGCGCTGGCGGTTGCCGTGGGCCTTACCCCGGAAATGCTGCCGATGATCGTCAGCGCCAACCTGGCCAAGGGCGCCACGGCCATGGCCAAGCGCAAAGTGGTGGTCAAGCGCCTCAACGCGATCCAGAACTTCGGCTCCATGGACGTGTTGTGCACCGACAAGACCGGCACCCTGACCCAGGACAGAATCATCCTCGAACATCACGTCAACGCCTTTGGCCAACGTGATGATGCCGTGCTGTCCCTGGCCTGGCTCAACAGCTACCACCAGAGCGGCATGAAGAACCTGATGGACCAGGCGGTGGTGCAGTTTTCGCAACAGAACCCGACATTCCAAGTGCCGTTTGCCTACAGCAAGGTCGATGAGTTGCCCTTCGACTTTGTACGCCGCCGCCTGTCCATCGTGGTCAGGGACGCGGCCGGCGACCATCTGCTGGTGTGCAAAGGCGCCGTGGAAGAGATGCTGGGTATTTCCACCCATGTAATGGACGCTGGCGCCGCGGTGCCGTTGGATGAGCGCCGTCGCGAGCAACTGCTGTCAATTGCCAACGATTACAACGAAGACGGCTTTCGCGTGCTGGTGGTGGCGACTCGCACGATCCCCAAGGCGTTGGCACGCCAGCAGTACACCACCGTCGATGAGCGCAACCTGGTGATCCACGGTTTTCTGACCTTCCTCGATCCACCGAAGGAAACCGCCGGCCCTGCGATTGCCGCACTGCAACAGATCGGCGTGGCGGTCAAAGTGCTGACCGGCGACAACGCGGTCGTCACCAGCAAGATCTGCCGTCAGGTCGGCCTTGAGCCCGGCCAACCGCTGCTGGGCGTTGAAATCGAATTGATGGACGACGTCACCCTGGCGCGCCGAGTAGAGGAACGCACGGTATTCGCCAAACTCACGCCGTTGCAGAAATCCCGTGTGCTCAAGGCCCTGCAAGCCAACGGCCATACGGTGGGCTTCCTCGGGGACGGCATCAACGATGCCCCTGCGCTGCGCGATGCCGACGTGGGCATCTCGGTGGACAGTGGCACCGACATCGCCAAGGAGTCGGCGGACATCATCCTGCTGGAAAAAAGCCTGATGGTGCTGGAGGAAGGCGTGCTCAAGGGCCGCGAAACCTTCGGCAATATCATGAAGTACCTGAACATGACCGCCAGCTCCAATTTCGGCAACGTGTTCTCAGTGCTGGTGGCCAGTGCGTTTATCCCGTTCATGCCGATGCTGGCGATCCACTTGCTGCTGCAAAACCTGATGTATGACATCTCCCAGCTGGCGTTGCCGTGGGACAAGATGGACAAGGAATACCTGGCCAAGCCACGCAAGTGGGACGCGAAAAACATCGGCCGTTTCATGCTGTGGATCGGGCCGACCTCGTCGATTTTCGACATCACTACCTTTGCGCTGATGTGGTACGTGTTTGCCGCCAACAGCGTCGAGATGCAGACGCTGTTCCAGTCCGGCTGGTTTATCGAAGGACTGCTGTCGCAAACCCTGGTGGTGCATATGCTGCGCACCCGCAAGATCCCCTTCTTCCAGAGCACGGCCGCATGGCCGGTGCTGATGATGACCTGCTTGGTGATCGTACTGGGGATCTACGTGCCGTTCTCGCCCCTGGGCACCCTGGTGGGCTTGCAGCCACTGCCACTGGCTTACTTCCCATGGCTGGTGGGCACCTTGCTCAGCTACTGCTGCGTGGCCCAACTGATGAAAACGATCTACATCCGCCGCTTCAAGCAGTGGTACTGATCACCCCTGCCGTTTAAACGGTGGCGGCCGCTGGGCCGCCACCGTGTCTTACAAGGAATCGGACTATGCGCATCTTGATCTGTGCAGGTCGTCATTACGCCGACACCAAAAAGTCTCGCCAGGTGCTGGACGCCTACCATCGCCTGCGCCCGGTGCAAGTACTGATCCACGGCGGCAACCAGTTTCTCGGCAGCGATATCGAAGAATGGGCCCGTGAAATCGGTATCGACGTGGTGCGTTACCCACCCAATTGGCAACGCCACGGCAAGCAGGCAGAACGCCAACGCAACCACTTCATGCTGACCGACAGCCACCCCGACGTGGTCATCGCCTTGCCGGGCGGTGAGGACACATCGGAGCTGGTCTGCCAGGCCCGAGCCAGCGGCATTTCGGTGCTTACCGTAGAAAACTGAACCCAAGCGAGGTGCGTCATGCACAACCCACACACCCCAAAGCGCCCTGACGGGTTTGCCAAATACCGCGCGCGTCACCGCCGCGATGTGCGCCACAGCCTGCTGCTGTTGCCGCCGGCCAAACGCCGTGCGCTGCGGCGCAATCTGATCTTTATCGGCCTGGCCCTGAGCGTTGTTTTGCTTATCGCCGTCGTGTCGAAGGCCAATGCGGCAGGCGCTGCCTACGCTGGGCTTTTAAGCTGCTGCTCAAGTTGCAGCTGCATTTGAGGATCAATGCTCAGCGTAGCCGCCAGCTCATCCAGATAATTGCGCTCTGCGTCCTGCTGATCATCCACCAGCATCACACTGGCCAGGTACACCTCGGCCGCTATCGCCGGGTCATGTGCGAATTCGGCAAAATCCGCAGCATCCAAGGGCTTGGCGACTTCGGCGTCGAGCCACTGCTGCAGTTGCGGGTCGTCGGTGTGCTTGCCCAGTTCAGTGGAGATCATTTGCTGCTCTGCGTCATCGATCCGACCGTCGGCCTTCGCCGCGGCAATCAAGGCACGCAACACTGCATGGCTGTGGGCCTCGGCTTCGAGGCCACCCAGCTGGTCGACTGTCTGAAAGGACGACTGCGGTTTGGAGGCCTGCTGACTCTGCCATGCCTGATACGCCTTGAACGCCATCATCCCCAACGACGCCAACGCCGCGTAATTCATCCCGCCGGAGCGCCCCTGTGCAGAACGTGTCGCCGCCCCGCCACCGAGCATGCCGCCGAGGCCGCCTAACAATCCACCCAGACCGCCACCGGCCGAAGCATTGCCGGTGCTGGTACCCTTGAGCAAACCGCCGAGCAGCCCGCCCAGGCCGCCGCCCGCAGCGCCACCGCCGGACTGCCCGGCGCGCAGCAGTTGTTCGAGTAGGTCACTTGTGTTCATGGTGTCACCCTTGCGCGCGTAGAATTGGCGTTCAACAACCATAGTCCGCCGCTGCCGAAACTCCATGACCGCCGAGCGGGCGCGTATTCAAGCAGGGAAACCCGTGAACCGAATCGAGCAGATTGCGCTGATGGCGACCTACAACCAGTGGATGAATCGCAAAGTCTATGACGCCGCCGCCAGGCTTTCGGATGCGCAATTACGCACGGACCGTCATGCTTTTTTCGGCTCGATACTCGGCACACTCAACCACCTGGCGCAGGGAGACACGGTCTGGCTCAAACGCTTCGCCCAGCACCCGGCAGGCTTTACAGCGCTGGCCCCACTGGAAGCCATTGCCATGCCCGTCGACCTCAAGCATCTGGCCTTTGCCGACCTTAGCGCGCTGGCTGCCCGTCGTAACTGGCTGGACCAACTGATCATCGATTGGACCAAGACCCTGCGCGAGCCTGATCTCGACCTGCGCTTGCATTACCACAACATGCGTGGCGCCGCCGCCGACAAGCCCTTTTCCAGCCTGCTATTGCACTTTTTCAATCATCAGACCCACCACCGGGGCCAGGCGACCACCTTGCTGACCCAGGCCGGAGTGGATGTCGGCGACACGGACCTGCTGGCACTGATCGACTGACGGCAGCGCGCTGCTGAGCAGGCTAGAGCCATAAACGAACGCCTAGGCAACTGTGAGGTCGTAATGACAGGTGCCGGGATCTTTCTGCGCCCGCCCTCTTCGCACCCGTCGTGAGTTTACCGATGGGTGCACCCCATAAGAAGGAGACGCTTACATGGTCATTCACTTCAAGGTCGCCGGGCATCTGGCTTGCGGCCACCACGGTACCAACCTCCCCTCCAGCGCTGAGCTGAACCGGGTCAAGTGCCGTACCTGCCGCAACACCGAGGCCTACAAGGAAGCCCGCCGCACCCAACGCAATGCCGCTCGGCGTGCTTCGCGTAAAGCCAAGTCCCCCACCGCCACTGACTGGCGCAGCGCCTGGACCCAACGTCTCACCGACCTGCCAGGGTTGCAGCGTTTGCCCAGAGGGTTCAGCGGCCAGCCTTTCGTTTAGGCCTGCACACGCAAGCCCCGGCTAAACCGGGGCTTGTTTGCGATCGCTCTGCCTTTCTGCTGAAGATTCATGATGCCCGTCTGTGATTCTTGTGTTCGGGTAGCAGAAACCTACTGGACTCTCTTTTAAAACCCCTGTAGCCCACTGATCTTTCGAGCTTTTTCATCTTGCTCGATGCCCAACAAAGGTGCGTTACGGCCTTGCGCATACGCGCCTTGATCTATATATTCCCAACCCTGCTACACCGCGCTACCGCCCGAATGGCGAAACTGGTAGACGCATGGGACTTAAAATCCCCCGCTCGTAAGGGCGTCCCGGTTCGATTCCGGGTTCGGGCACCATAGATATCAAGGGCTTGCATGATTAACGTCATGCAGGCCCTTATCTTTTGCGCTCCGCAATTTTTGACACTGCTTCGCAACTCCCTTCCCTGGCGTTCCGCCGACGCAAATCAAATCGGCATACTTCACCGACTACTTCGCTGTTCTCATGACTGCATAGCAAAAAAGCCCAGCAATCGCGCTGGGCTCAGATAGGGAAACTCAGTAAAAAATATGTGCCGTGCTACTTAACCCTTAAAGCTTCTGTGGCGACTCCGTACCTGCGAGGGGATCCAGCCACCACCAGCATGGCGATAGACGAAGAAACCGAAGCAACCAAGTCTCTGCCCTAGCCAGGTCCGCCCATACACTCTGCGGTGCTGGAAAGCATTGCTCCCGCCTGCTGCACCAGCTTTCTCCACTCATCGCTGGTGATGAGTTCAGCAAGCTCCATGGCGTCAGCCCGCCGCAGCAATCCAAAATACTTAACCTCTGCGTCCGTTTGACTTACGGCCTGTGTAAACAGGTCGCGCCAGGCTGTCATGGCTAGTCTTCGCTGTGCCTCTCTCATCGAGGGCCCCTAATGGTGAGATGAGTCAGTATGTATTAGGTTGCCGGGCGCGTTCGGCGTGATCTCGTTATTGCCGACCAATGGCGGCCATAAGCCATTAATCGCGAGGTTTTGGCTCAGTCACGGGAAGATTCGACTGAAAGTAGTGGGTCCGTTCGCACTGATCGTTGGCGTTTGCTGGACGATCTTCGCGCTGAGCTTCTTGTATCTGCCCTTCGGAGCGCCATCTATTGAGTCGGGAATCCTGACGATTACAACTTCCCCAGGTATTACATAGAGCTGGCTACGTGCGTTGCTTTCTGCTTTTGCGACATCCTTTTCACCTTGCATTTACAGGACAGGGTGCTAAATCACCCTACTCCTTTGAAGAATTCCCTTTAGGCCCGCCCACAAGCGGGCTTTTTTTTGCCCGTTAGAAAGGCGCCAGATCCTCTTCGGGCTCAAGCTCGGCCTCCAAACCGCGACTGCCGTACGCGCACAACAATCTGACTACCCGCAACGAACCTTCCTACAACGCGAATTGTCGAAATGTGGCTTTGGTCACCCGTCTGCGCGCCCACCTATCAGGGAGAACCCAGCAGCCATCACCGGCTAATAGTCGGCGTGGTACCGGTTTTCTCGTGCCCGCTAGATAAAAGCCAACTATTCACGCGACATCTCAAGAGGCAAAGGAATCGTGCCCGAACAAAAAATGCATGCCTGCAACACAATTGATGAGTCCTTGGGAAATGCAAAATTGCCCGTAGAGCGGCTAGAGTCTTTAACATTTCTGCGCTTTGTTGCAGCCATCGTAGTGGTTCTTTTCCATTACGGAAAAGAAACGCAAATTTACGCAAGCTTGCCGGGCCGATCATGGTCACTTTCTTTTTCGTACTGTCAGGCTTTGTGCTCGCCCTATCGAATACAAAAAAGAACATTCCGACCTCACAATTCTATGTAAACAGAGCCGCCAGGATATTGCCCATTTATCTAATAGCGCTACTGGCTTACATGGCAATAACAAGCAGCTCACTAAACGGCAAATTTTTTATATCCGCCGTCCTTATTCAAGCGTGGCTCCCAAAATACGCAACGACTTTAAATTACCCTGGCTGGTCTGTTTCAGTTGAGATGTTTTTCTATTTGATTTGCCCATTGCTGATTTTTGTCAGCAATACAAAAAAACACGTACGCCTCAAGGTGTGGCTGGCGTCTTCGCTACTCCTTTGGGTTTTCAGCCAAGTCGTGCTCAGCTACTACAGCCGTACAGACCCCTATGGCAATACCAGTCCGCGCCTGCACTCGCTGATCAATTATTTTCCACCTTCACACCTGTGCAGCTTTGTCCTTGGGTTCACTGCCGGGCTCATGTTCAAAGCAGGCGTATTGCGCAACGTCGTCGGGGAGAAGACTGCGCTCGTTCTCAGCATCGTGTTGTTCGCCATTATCGGCAAGATAATTGATTACGGCCCAAGAATAGATGATGCCATCGGCGCGCACTTAGCGTACGGAAGTAGTTTCACAGCCATCCTGTTTGCCCCAGCGATTTACTTTTGCGCGATAGCAAACAACTTACTAAAAAAAGCCCCCTTCATACCCGTGCTTGTCATACTCGGAGAATCCAGCTATTCGCTTTACATATTGCAAGCGCCGGCTCACCTTGCTTTCCAAATGCTGCCGACTCAGTTTCTTTCTGAATCCAGTACGATTAATTTTTCAGTTTTTGTCATCTTTTTAATTTCGCTATCCATCGCTTCATACTTCCTGATTGAAAAAACCCTTTCAAAAACAATCAAAACTTTTTATGCAAAACGCATGAAGCGTTCACCCGTTAAAACTGAAGCCGTAGCGTGAGATCATCGCCTCGGCCGTTCTCCCGTGCTCACGCGACGACAGATTGAACACTGATCGTATTTGCATCATGCAAGCGTGGGCTTGGCTCTTGAGGCGCCGTTAACACGGCATAAAGCAACCGCGCACCTGTTCCAAACGCACGCACACGGTGCGTCGTTTCTACCCAGGTGACATTTTTCGGAGCGTGACCAGCGTCGTCATACACACTGGTTTCCTTTAAAATCATAAACATAGCGTTTATGGCCTGAAGCTTGCTTTTAAGCTATCGCCGCGCCATGCGGCACTCGTTTCCCCCATCCTCTCAGGGTGGGCGACCCAGCCTCAACGATGCGGCTGGTGTCTCCAAGTGAAGCGAATCACATATCCAGCCGACAGCGCCGTCGGTATGTGAAATCAGGCCCTCCTTCCCCGCCTGCATTTCTTCCCAGACCTTCTTTCCTTCATTGCAAACCGTCATGCCCGGCGCTTTTCCTGGCGTGCTTCGGGCTGCAGTGGATAGGGAGTCCGGGTTTCAGGAGTCTTCCGAATGGCTATGAATCGTCGTGCTTTCCTGCGTGCATCTGCGATTTCCGCGGCTGCTGTGTCCACGTTGAGCCTCAAGAGTTTCTCGGCGTTTGCTGCCGACGACGCGATCAATATCGCCTCGCTGTATGACAACTCCGGCGGCCTCGACATCTACGGCAAACCCATCGTCGATGCGCTGACCTTCGCTGTCGAAGAACTCAACAGCGCCGGCGGCTTGCTCGGCCGCCCGCTCAACCTGATCAAGTACGACACTCAGTCGAACATGCAGCTTTACGCGCAATACGCCCAACAGGCCGCGCTCAAGGATCGCGCGGCGGTGGTGCACGCCGGTATCACGTCGGCGTCGCGGGAAGTGGTGCGTCCGGTGCTGGATCGGTACAAGACCCTGTATTTCTACAACAACCAATACGAAGGCGGCGTGTGTGACCGCAACTTCTTCGGCACCGGTGTCACACCCGGCCAGACCGTGGAGAAGCTTGTGTCCCATGTCACCAAGAAGTGGGGCAAGAAGGTCTACATCGTCGCGGCGGACTACAACTACGGGCAGATCGTCACCGCCTGGGTCAAGAAGTACGTCGAGCAAGCGGGCGGCCAGAGCGTCGGCATCGAGTTCTTCCCACTGGACGTGACCAACTTCGGCGCGACGATCTCGAAGATCCAGGAAGCCAAGCCGGACTTCGTCTGGTCGGCGCTGGTGGGCGGCGCGCACATGTCGTTCTATCGCCAGTGGAAAGCCGCAGGCATGACCGGCAAGCTGCCGATTGCCTCCACCACCTTCGCCGGCGGTAACGAGCACATCGTGCTGTCGCCGGAAGAATGCAACGGCATCCTGATCTGCCAGAACTATGTGCAGGAACTGGCCACGTCGCAGAACCAGGCGTTCGTCGAGCGCTTCCATAAGCGCTTCGGCGCGGACTATCCGTACATCACCGAACTGGCCATGGGCGCTTACCAGGGCATGATGCTGTGGGCCGAAGGCGTGCGCCAGGCAGGTACGGTGGAGCGCATGGCCGTGACCCAGGCCCTGGAAAAAGGCATCAGCCTGGACCTGCCCAGCGGCAAGGTCAGCATCGACCCGGCGACCCACCACTGTGTGCTCGACGTGCACATCGCCGAAGTCCGCGACCGCCGCCTGGAGGTGGTCGAAAGCTTTGCCCAGCAAGCGCCGTCCGACACCGCCGCCGTGTGCGACCTGGTGAAGAACCCGCGCGACGCCAAACAATACAGCATCGCGCTGTAAGGAGGCCGACATGGATTGGGCTGCCATTTTTTCCCTGCAAATCGTGGGCGCCATCGCCACGCTGGTGCTGCTGAGCATTGGCCTGGCGGTGGTGTTCGGAATGATGAAAATCATCAACCTCGCCCACGGTGAATTCATGATGCTCGGCGGTTACGTCGCCGTGCTCGCCACCCACAACCTGCACGTACCGATCTGGATTTCGATCCTGGTGCTGGCGCCCTTGAGCGTGGGCCTGTTCGGCATGCTGGTGGAACGCCTGCTGGTGCGACACCTGTATGGCCGCATGATCGACACCATGCTCGCCACTTGGGGCCTGAGCCTGGCACTGACCGGCGCTGCCACCATGCTGTTCGGCAACACGACGGTGGGCATCAGCTCGCCCTTGCCGGGCATCACCGTGGGCGCTTATCAAACCAGCGGCTACGGCCTGTTTGTGATCGCCGTGGCGGTCGCCGTGCTGCTGGGCATGTGGGCGCTGCTGCGGTTTACCCACTTCGGCCTGTGCGCCCGCGCCACCATGCAAAACGCCAAGATGGCCGCTGCACTCGGGGCCAATCCCGGACGGATCTACAGCCTGACCTTTGGCCTGGGCGCGGCGCTCGCGGGCTTGGGCGGTGCCGTGCTGGCGCCGCTTACCGGGGTGATTCCAACCCTCGGCGCCAGCTACATCGCCAAGGCTTTCATCACCGTGATCGGCGGCGGCAGTGCAGTGATCACCGGCACCCTCACCGCCGCCGGTGGCTTCGGCGTGATCAGCCAGGTGGTGACGTTCTTCAGCACTCCGGTGTTTGGTGAAGTGGCGTTGCTGCTGGCGGCCATTGTGCTGATTCGCGTACTGCCCCAGGGCATTACCGGTCGATTCTTTCGGAGGGCGTTCTGATGCCTGTTGATACCCGCACCCTATTACCGGTGCTCGGCTGCGTCGTGGCTGCGCTGCTGGTGGCGGTCCTGCCACAGTGGCTGGATCTGTTTACCCTGCTGTCCTTGACCATCTACTTGGTGATGGCGCTGCTGGCCCTGAGCCTGGCGTTTATCTGGGGCTTCGGCGGCATCCTGTGTTTTGGCCAGGCGGCGTTTTTTGGCCTGGGCGCCTATGCCTATGCCATCGGTGTGCTGAACATCGGCGACAGCACCTGGCCGGTGCTGCTGGCCATCGCAGTGCCCGCCCTGGTCGCCGCCGCCATGGGTTACTTCATGTTCTACGGCGGCATCAGCGACGTGTACCTGGGGGTGATTACGCTGGCGGTCACGCTGATTCTGTTCAACGTGATGAACTCCACCTCGGGCTCCGAATACCACATCGGCAGCGCACTGCTCGGCGGTTTCAACGGCATTCCAGCGATTCCCACCCTCAACATGCCGTTCAACCCTGAACGTGTGCTCGAACCGGAAACCCTGTTCCAGGTAATCGGCGCCGCGCTGATCCTCTGTTACCTGGGGCTGCGCGGCCTGCTCGCCAGCCGCTTCGGCAAAGTGGTGGTGGCCATTCGTGAGAACGAACAGCGCGCCGGTTTGCTGGGCTATGACACGCGCCTGCACAAGTTGATCGTGTTCAGCCTGGGTGGCGGCATCGCCGGGCTCGCGGGTTGCCTGTTCGCCAACTGGGGCGCGTTTGTCAGCCCAGGTGTGTTCGGATTGGCGCAATCGGCGCAGATCATCATCTGGGTCATCGTCGGTGGCCGTGGCACCTTGTTCGGGCCGATCGTGGCGTGCATCGGCATACAGGCGCTGATGGCGCGCCTCGGTGAACAGCAGCATGTGGACAGCGGCTTTGTGCTCGGCCTGATTCTGCTGGTGTTCGTCATGTTGCTGCCCCGTGGCTTGCTGCCGACCTTGACCGGTTGGGCAGCGCGTGTTTTCCAACGTCGCCCGCAACCGACACCTGCACAGGAGCGCGCACTATGAGCCTGTTGCAAACCCAAGGCCTGGGCGTCAGCTTCGGCGGCGTTCACGCGGTCAAAGCCGTGGATTTCACCCTCGAAAGCGGCGAACTGCGTTGCCTGATCGGCCCCAATGGCGCCGGCAAAAGCACCTTCTTCAAGATGCTCAGCGGCCAACTCAAACCCACGCGCGGCGTATGCCACTTCAAGGGCCAGCGCATTTCAGGGCTGGCGCCGCACCATGTCGCCCGGCTCGGCATCGGCATCAAAACCCAGGCCCCCAGCGTCTTCGACGGCCTGGATGTGCTGGAAAACCTGCGCTTGGCCGCCAGTCGCCGACAAGCGCCAAACGAAGCCCGCGCCACTGCCGAGCAGACCCTGGAACGCATCGGCCTGGTCGACTTGCGCGCACGCCTGGTGGGCGACCTGGCCCACGGCCAACGCCAATGGGTGGAGCTGGGCATGATCCTCGCCTCGCGCCCGGAGTTGGTATTACTGGACGAACCCGCCGCCGGCATGACGTACCAGGAAGTGCGCAAGACCGCCGCGCTGATCAAAGAAATCAACGCCCACAGCACCGTGGTGGTGGTCGAGCACGACATGGAGTTCATCCGCCTGATCGCAGGCACCGTCACCGTGTTCAACCAAGGCGCAATCCTCGCCCAAGGCAGCTTTGCCGAAGTGACCCAGGACCCGGCCGTGCGCGAAGCGTACTTGGGCAAGCAGGAGATCAAACATGCTTGAAGTCATCGGTCTATCCGCCGGTTATGGGCGTATTCCCGTGTTGCGTGACATCCGCTTGAGCTGTGCCGCCAACACCTGCGTCGGTGTACTGGGTCGCAATGGCATGGGCAAGACCACCCTGTTGCGCGCCTTAATGGGCGAAATCCCCGCCATGGCCGGCAGCCTGCATTTTGCCGGAGAAGACTTAAGCAAAGCCGCCGCCCACCAACGCGCCCGCGCCGGCATCGGCTATGTGCCCCAGGGCCGGCAGATATTCCCGTACCTGAGCGTGCGGGAAAACCTGCGCATGGGCTGCGTGAAGGACTTCGCCGCAGCCGACGCCACCATCGAACGCATCCTCGCGTACTTCCCGCGCCTGCACCGCTTGCTCGACCAGCCCGGTGGCGCGCTGTCCGGCGGAGAGCAACAACTGCTGGCCCTCGCACGCTGCCTGTGCGGCAACCCGAAAATCATCCTGCTGGACGAGCCCACCGAGGGCATCCAGCCATCGATCTGCGACGAAATCATTGAAACCCTGCAGCGCCTGCGTGTGGAACAGAATCTGGCGGTGATCCTGGTGGAACAGGACATCGAATTTCTCAGTGCCCTGTCCGACCGCATTCTGATCATCGAGAACGGCCAACTGGTGGACGAGGTCGACCCGGCTCACACCAGCGCCGAAGCCATCGCTGAGCGCTTCATGGGCTTTCATGCATAAGGAACCTGCCATGTCTATTCAACGCCCTACCCTGGCCGATCTCACCGAAGTCGGCCACAGCCTTGGCCTGCAAATGGCCGAGCCGCTGCTGCACGAATACGCGAACATTCTCGACGCCGTGTGGCAGGACTACGACCGCCTGGATGGCATCGCCAACCCGCCATTGCCCCCCCGTTACCCTCGCGGCCCTGGCCAGGTGCCGCAGCACAACCCTTACAACGCCTGGTACGTACGCACCGAGATTCAGGGGGCACCAACGGGCAAGTTGGCCGGCAAGCGCGTGGCGCTCAAGGATAATATCTGCCTGGCCGGCGTGCCGATGATGAACGGTGCATCGACCCTGCAGGGCTACGTGCCGGACATTGACGCCACTGTCGCGACACGTGTGTTGGACGCTGCCGGACAGATTCTGGGCAAGGCCCATTGCGAGTTCTTTTGTGTGTCGGGCAGCAGCCATACCAACGCCACCGGCGCAGTGCACAACCCGCGTAATCCGGGGCATTCCACCGGCGGTTCGTCGTCGGGCTGCGCGGCGCTGATCGCGGCCGGCGAAGTGGATCTGGGCATCGGCACTGACCAGGGCGGTTCGGTCCGCATTCCGGCGGCCTACTCCGGTATCTACGGCATGAAGCCGACCCATGGGTTGATCCCCTACACCGGGATCATGCCCATCGAGATGACCCTGGACCACGCCGGCATCATGAGTGCCAACCTCGCCGACAACGCGCTGCTCTTGGAAGTGCTGGCCGGCGCCGATGGCCTCGACCCCAGGCAGGACCGCGTCGTGCCGACCGAAGCTTATACACAGGCCCTCGGCAAAGGCTGCAAGGGCCTGCGGATCGGTGTGGTGCGCGAGGGCTTCGGGCATGCCAACTCCGAGGCCGATGTGGACGCGGCGGTGCGCCGTGCCGCTGCGTTGTTCGTAGACCTCGGGGCACGGGTGGAGGGCATCTCGATACCGCTGCACGCCCTGGGCCACGCCATCTGGACACCCATCGCGGTGGAAGGCACCACCCAATTGCTGCGCGGCTACAATTACGGCTCGAATTGGAAAGGCCTGTACGTAGAGAGCCTGATGAACGCACAGCAAGACTGGCAGACCCAGGCTGGGCAATTCCCGCACGACCTGAAAACCTGCCTGCTGGCCGGTGAATACGCGTACACGCGTTTTGGCGGCCAGTACTACGCCAAGGCTCAGAATGCTGCACGGCAATTACGTGCGGCCTACGACCAGCAATTGCAGGACTTCGATGTGCTGCTGATGCCCACCGTACCGCTCAAGGCGCCAACATTGCCGACAGCAGACGCCTCACCCAGCGAGTGGGTGCAACGGGCCCTGGAAATGAACGCGAACACCGCGCCCTTCGACGTTACCGGCCACCCTGCCCTGTCACTCCCGTGTGGGCTTGCCAGTGGCCTGCCAGTGGGCATGATGCTGGTGGCGCGGGACTACGACGAAGCCACGCTGTACCAGGTCGCGCACGCCTTTGAACAACATATCGACTGGGAAAGCCTGATTTCATGAGCGCCTCTGACTACAAAGTCGGCCTGCTGTTTTCCGAGAGCAGCCTTACCGCTGCCTCGGAAACCACCCAGGCCAATGCCACCCACCTGGCGATCGCCGAGGTCAACGACGCCGGCGGCATCCACGGACGACCACTGGTGCCAGTGGACGGCCATCCCGGCGCGGAACCGTCGGACTACCGCGACAGCGCCCTGCGCCTGTGTGACGAGCACCAGGTGCAGGTGTTGTTCGGCACCCACATGTCGAGCACCCGCAAAGTGGTGTTGCCGGTGGTCGAGAGCCGCCGCCGACTGCTGTTCTACCCGACCCTCTACGAAGGGTTTGAATACTCACCCTGGTGTTACTACACCGGTTCCGCACCGAACCAGAACTCAGTCCAACTGGCGCAGTACGTACTGGCGCATTTCGGCAACCGCGTGCTGTTTGTCGGTGGCTCCTACGTGTACCCGTTCGAGTCCAACCGCATCATGCGCGAACTGTTCGAACAGGCCGGTGGCGAAGTGGTGGACGAGATCTACTTGCCGTTCCACGCCACCGCCGAGGACTTCGAACGGGTGATGCAACGGGCGCGGGCCACGGCACCGGATGCGATCTACTCGACCATCGTCGGCAGCGATATTCCGGCCCTGCACCGCGCGTACCGACAGGCCGGTTTCGACCCGGCGTGCATGCCCATCGTCAGCCTCGCGACCAACGAGGTCGACGTGTTGCACATGAGCGATGAAGAGGCCGAGGGGCATGTGTCGGCGGCGCCGTGGTTCTCCAGCCTGGCGACGCCTGCCAGCCAGGCGTTCGTCGCACGTTACCGAGCGCGCTTCGGTGACACGGCGCCGCTGACGGCGGGCGGTGAGGCGGCCTACTTCCAGGTGCATCTGTTCGCCGAGGCAGCGCGGCGGGCCGAGGGTTCGTCCATCGAAGCGCTGCGCAAGGCCTTGGCCGGTGCGCAGTTCGACGCGCCCCAGGGCCGCGTGCAGATCGACCCGGACACCCAGCACACTTGGCTGTGGCCTCGTATTGCGCGTCTCGACCACCAACGCCGTTTCGAGCTGGTGGTGCAGAGCGAGCAGCCGGTGAAACCCAGCCCTTACATGGTCGATTACCAGCTGGATGTGCAGCCATGCACAGTGGGAGTGCGAGATGACCCAGGCACCTTCGCTGTTGCGCGAACTCAAGGGCCTGCGCGTGCTGGTGATTCACCCGGTAGATGCCGAGGCCCGCGTGGTGCTGGACCAGTTGCAGCGCATCGGTTGCATCGTTGAGCAATGCTGGCCGGTGCCTGCGCATTTGCCGGAGCACACCGATGTGGTCCTGCTCGCCGTGGAACTCAGCCAGCGCCTGAATACCCAGGCGCTGGTGGAAGGCTTGAGCGAACAGGCCCCGCCGATCATTGCCGTGGTGGGCTATGAAAACCCGTCGATGTTGCAACTGGTGCTGGAAACCCAGCCGGCAGCCGTGATCGAGCGCCCACTGCGACCCTTCGGCTTGTTAACCCAATTACTGATGGCCCGCGCTGCCTGGCGTGCGCGCATCGACATGCTGGCGCAACTGCGCAAATTACAGACCCGTCAACCGGCGGTGTCGAAGATCTCCATGGCGAAGGCCCTGCTCATGGCCCGCCATCGCATCGGCGAAAACGACGCTCACCGGCGCCTGCAACGCGATGCCATGGCCAGCCGCACCAGCATGGAAGCGGTGGCCCAGACGATCATCGATGCCGGCCTGCCCCCTCAATCAGAATAAGCAGAGGTTATTCATGCAAGCATTCAATTTCAGCACCACCGCGCACCTGATCTGCGCCAGCGGCGCCGCCGCCCAATTGGCCGAACAGTGCGCCGCCCGTGGTGCACGCAACGTATTACTGGTCACCGACGCAGGCATCCTGCGCCACAACCTGCTGGATTCAGTCTTGCCCGGTTTCACCGCTGCGGGGATCAACCTGCAGGTGTACAGCGACGTCCTCGCCGACCCGGCCGAAGAGCTGGTGCTGGCGGCCACTGAACAAGCACGTGCAATCGGTGCCGACCTGATCGTCGGCTTCGGCGGCGGCAGCTCCATGGACACCGCCAAGCTGGTCGCCTACCTGGCACACCCCGAGCAACGCCAGACCTTGAGCGACATCTACGGCGTCAACCAGGCCAACGGCGCGCGTCTGCCGTTGATCCAGGTGCCGACCACGGCCGGGACCGGTTCTGAAGTCACACCGATTTCCATCGTCACTACCGCCACTGGTAAATCCGGCGTGGTGTCCCAGCAACTGCTGCCGGACCTGGCGATCCTTGACGCACAACTGACCGTTGGCCTGCCCGGCCCGGTCACCGCTGCCACCGGCATCGACGCGATGGTGCACGCCATTGAGGCCTACACCAGCAAGTTGCGTAAAAACCCGATCTCGGACCTGCTGGCCCGCGAAGCCCTGCGCCTGCTCAGCGCCAACCTTGAGCAAGCCGTGCGCGCGCCGCAGGACCTTGAAGCGCGCCAGGCCATGCTGCTGGGCGCTTGCCTGGCCGGCCAGGCTTTCGCCAACGCGCCGGTCGCGGCGGTGCATGCATTGGCTTACCCGCTGGGCATCACATTCCACCTGCCCCACGGGCTGTCCAACGCACTGGTTCTCAACCCGGTGCTGACCTTCAATCTGTCCCACGCCCATGCGCTCTACGCCGAACTGGCGCCGTGCGTACTGGGTGAGCGTCTGCTGCCAGGAGATGGCGCCGCACAACTGATTGAAGAATTGCGCAGGATTCACGAAGCGGTCGGGCTGCCTTTGCGCTTGAGAGACGCCGGAGTCACTTTGGAAAGCCTGCCGGAGCTGGCCCGCAGTGCGATGCAACAACAGCGACTGCTGGTGAACAATCCACGGCCCGTGCTTGAGGAGGACGCGTTGGCGATTTATACCGCAGCCTATTGAAAATCTGGCGTGGCAACTTCGCCAATCTGGACCTCGGGCTGGACTTCAACCTGGGCCGATCCTGGCAAATGGGCGTCTCCTACAAGACCGCTCTGGGTAGCGACGAACGAAACGACACCTTCCGCATCGGCGTGGATGGCAAGTTCTGACGCGCTTACTGGTGATAGCAGTGGGTCAGTCAATGCAACAGTGACTGACCCACTGTAAGGGCGGAGCCCTAGGCCGCCGTTACCGCAGCAACGGATATGTACCCAACCCGCCTACACCCTCCCCCCAATCAACACAACCATTCCCCCCCACTGCCTGACCCTGATCGGCAAACTCTGTTCCAGCGCCTCCAACGTCTGCTGCGCATCATCCAACGGAAACCGCCCTGTCACCCGCAACCCCGCCACTGCCGAGTCCAGCCGTACGATGCCATTGCGGTAGGGCCGAATCGCATCCACCACGCTCGCCAATGTCTGATTACGCACCACCAACCAACCCTCCAACCAAGCGGTCTCACTGGTCGCCATCGGCACCTGAGTGAGAATCCGCTGATGATCAAACACCGTGCTCTGATGCATCGCCACGCGCTGCTGCGTACCGCCTTCGAGATGCAACACCACATCGCTATCGAGGGTGACCAGACGCAAGGCCGCACCCTGCTCGCTCAGCATCAAGCGACCGCTGGCGCCAGTGATACGTCCGGCACGGCTACTGACCTGCAACGGGCGCGAGGCATTCACTAATATCTCGCCTGCACGCAGCTCCAGGCTGGGCTGCCCGTTGGCGAGCGTCGCGATCACCTGGCTGCGGGCATTGAGTTTGAGCGTCGAACCGTCGGGCAACTGCCAGGTACGTCGCTCGCCCGTGCCGGTGGCGTATGACTGCCCGCCCGGTTCAAAGCGCGTGACCCAACCCACACCCGCCGCCAGCCCCAGCGCACACAAGCTGGTGCGCAGGAACGCGCGGCGACTGTTGGGCTGTTCCAGGCTGCGCAACAGTTGCGAGCTGGAGCGTCCGCGCCACGGCGAAGCCTTGAGTTGATCCAGCCCTGCGATCAGTTGCGCGTAGACCTGACGATGATGGGCCGAAGTGCCACGCCACACCTCCAGCGCCGCTTGCTGTTCGACACTGAAATCTCCGGACTGGATCTGCACCAGCCAACCAATGGCCTCCTCGGCCACCGGGTCGTTCAACGCTCGTTTGCTCACTCGTTCAACCCTAGGTAACAGGCGCGCAGGGCCTGGGTCATCAATTGGTGGATGCGCCCCAGCGACAGGCCGAGCCGTTCACTGATCTGCGCGTAGGTCATGCCGTCCAACTGGCTGTGCACGAACACCGCCTTGGCTTGCCCTGAAAGGCCATCCAGCAGCCGGTCGATGGCCAGCAGGCTTTCGATCAGGATCAACTGTTCCTGGGGCGACGGGTGCACGTGTTCAGGCACTTCGGCGAGGATTTGCAGGTAGGCTTTTTCCAGATCGCGACGGCGCCAGCCCTCATACATCAGGCGCTGGGCGATGGTGGTGAGCAGCGCGCGCGGTTCGCGAATGGCCGTGGGATCGGGCAGCATCCACACCTTGAGAAAGGTCTCGGCGGCGATGTCCTCGGCGCTGTGGCTGCAACCGGTGCGGTACGACAAGCGTGCGCACAACCAGCTGTAGTGCTGTTGGAAAATCTGGCCGATGAGGCGGCTCTTGAGCAAGGCATTCGGGTCCATAGGTCCATAGTCTTCATGGACTGCACACGCCAGCGGACAAGTGGTGGTGGGCCTGTCGGTTTGAGGTAGACCTGCATCCAGGCAGGTGAGTCCAGTTTGCCCCAGCGGGCATCACCGAATAAAAGAATAAAAACATCCAATAAGCTGCATTTTCTGCATAACCCTTGGCACCCCTGCAGGCACGCAAAAGCACCGCCTGCGAGCGCCGCAGGCGGTGTGGTGAGTCACTCAGTTAGCGGCTAATTGCGCCTCCGTACGCTCCTGTTCACGCAGCGGGCGCACCAGCCAGGCGACCACTGCGGTCAGCACCAGCAGGATCGCGGCCAACGCCCAGAGCACGCCGTGGAACGCACTGTCATAGCCGCCGATAAACAGGCTGTGCACCGTGCCGGCCTGTTCCGTACTCAGGGCTTGCAACGACCCGGTGAGATTGCCGGCGGCCACGTCATCGATCCAGCGTTGCAGGGTCGAGGGATCGGGCGCCAGGCGGCTCAAGGTTGTGCGCAATTGGCTGTCCAGCAAGGTGGCCAGCAACGAACCATACAACGCCACAGCAATCGCCTCGCTGCCCAGGCGGAAGGTGTTAAGCAAACCGGCAGCCATCCCGGCTTTCTGCTCGGGCACGGTCTTGAGCGCCAGACCATCCACCAGCCCGGCCGACAATCCCATGCCAATGCCCACCAGCAGTAACGGCACTGCCAGTTGCCACAACGCCACGCCAACCTGGCTGACCAGCGCCAACGACACGACGCCCACCAGCAACGCAATTAGGCTGACCTTGAGAATGCCGATCGCCGACACCCCACGCGCCGCCCACTTGCCGGCCAGAATCGGGCAGAACAGCATTGGCACCGTCAGCAGCAACATCGCCAGGCCTGCGTGGGTCGCGCTCAATTGCAGTACGCCGAACAAGTAGCTCGGCAAGTACGTCAGCAGCGTCACAAAGCCAAACGATGCCGCCACGGTGACCAACGCCAGGCCGACAAAAGGCCCGCTTGCCAGCAGCGACAGGTCCAGCATCGGCTGGCGATGGCGGCGCTCCTGCCAGGTAAATACCGCCAGCAACACCGCCGCGACCGCGACCAGGCCCAGCACGCCCGGGCTGCTCCAGCCCCACTGCGAGCCCTGCACGATGGCAACCATCAGCGCCAACAAGGCCAACACAAATAACGTCGCGCCCGGCACATCAAAGCGTGCAGTGCGTTCTGCCAGTTCGCCGTCCCGCGTGATCAAAGGGGTGCCCAACAGCACAATGACCAAGGTGACTGCGTGCGCCCAGAAAATCGCGCGCCAGCCGACGCTGTCCAGCAGTAAGCCGGACAAGGTCGGCCCCAGGCTCACACCCAGCCCCGCAACGGTGCCGAACAAGGCAAATGCACGTAACCGCGCCGGCCCACTGAAGTGGGTGGAGAGGATGGCAATGCCGCACGAGAAAATCGCCGCCGCACCAATCCCCGCCAGCCCCCGTGCCGCGTCCAGCAACCACGCGCTGTCGGCCACCGCAGACAGCACCGAGGCCACCACATACAGCGACGCACCGGCGACAAAACAGCGCTTGCGCCCGAGCCGATCAGCCAGCGCGCCCCAGGCCAGGGTGAAGCAGGCAAACGCCAGGTTGAAGGCGTTGACCACCCATTGCAGGCTGGTCAACGGCGCCTGGATATCGGCGCCGATGGCCGGCAACGCGAGGGCCGTGCCGGAGATGGAGCTGGGCACAACGAAGATCGCCAGCAGGATGATCGAGAGTAGAGCCGTGTCGGCAAACGAGTTTTTCATGGGTCCTTCCAGGGTCAGGTTGAAGTGAAACCGTGCACCGGCAAACGCACCGGTCGGCGCAGGATGATGCCGTCGACCCAGGGCACCTGGTCCGCCGGCACCGCCAGGCGCAAGTTGGGAAAGCGCTGCACCAGAATCTGCAACACCGTGGTGATTTCCAGGCGCGCGAGGGCCGCGCCCATGCAGTTGTGCATGCCGTAGCCGAACTGCAAATGCCGCGCGTCGTTACGGTCCAAGCGAATCGCCAAAGGTTCAGGAAACACCGCTGGGTCACGGTTGGCTGCAAATGCATCGGCGTAGATGATGCTGCCCTCGGGGATCAACCCCCACGGCCCGTCAAGGTCGACACTGGCCAGGCGCGGAAAGGTCGAGATGGTGCCCAGGGGGATCACGCGCAGCAGCTCTTCGACAGCATTCGGGATCAGCGCAGGGTCGTCCACCAACTGCTGCCACAGCTCGGGCGCGGCCAACAGGGTGTACACCGCCTTGGTGAGCACGGTAAGAATGTTCTGGTCGCCGCCGATCAGCACGCCGAGCAGGATGCCCACCAACTCCTTGTCGTTAAGTGGCGGCTCACTGTCGTTGCGGGTGGCGACGAAACGCTGGATCAGCCCATCGGGATAGGTAGGGCGCGCGCCCGTCACCAGGTCGGTGAGGTAGTTGTAGACGCCCCAGAATTGGTTCAGCAGCTCCGGCACATCTGCATCCGACGCGACCTGCACCGTATGGCTCAGCGGCCGATAGTATTCACGGTCACTCAGGGGGATGCCGAGGAGTTGGCAGTCCACCGTCGCAGGAATGTGATCAAGCACCTGGGCAAACAGGTCTGCACCGGGGGCCTGGCGCTGTAATACATCCAGGCGCTCATGGGTCGCCTGCTGCACTTTTTCCGCCAGCAACGCCACCCCACTGGGGCTGAAATCCCGCGCGACCACTTTACGCAGGCGGCCGTGATCGGGAATGTCGTTGTTAAGCAGTAACTCTGGCGGCGTGATGGTGGGCAGAAAACTCGCACCGTCTTCTTCGTTGCACGGAGCGCGAATGGCGCGGTTGTCCAGCAGCAACGCCTGCACGTGTTCATAGCGGGTCAGGTGATACGCCAAGTGGCCGCTGGGCAAGAGGATCCTGGGCAAGCCATTGGCGGGGCTGGCGGGTTGATAGGCTGGCGGCGCATCCAGGTTGGGGATGCGCGCCACGGTGACTGGCGGGGTGGTGACGACGGCGATATTCATCAGGCAGGCTCCCCGACAGGTTGCAACAGGTTCACACCGGTCAGGCGCTGCAACTGGGTAAGGGCCTGGTGGTTGTCGATAAAGTGCAGCACTTGCCAGCCCAGCGCGACGGCGGCGTCGATGTTTTCGGCCACGTCATCGATCAACAAACTGTCAGCCGCGCTGACGCCTGAACGTGCGGTGGCGACCTCGAAGAACGCCGCTTCCGGCTTGCGGGTGCCTTCCCGGCTTGAATCTACGATCAGGTCGACCACCTCGTCCAAACCCACCATCGCCCGCCAGTGCTGCTCCCACTCCACCACGTTGTTGGTGAGGATGCCCACACGCAAGCCAGCACGCTTGAGCGCACGCACCGCGGCCACCAACGGCGCATTGGCCGGCACTCCGGCGAACCAATGCTCGCCAAAGGTTTGCAGGCGCGCACGGGACAAATCAATCTGCGGGTCGCGGCGCCGCAATGCCAATTCCAGGCGTTGGCCCCACTCCTTTTCGGTGAGCAAAGCGCTCTCCACCGGCGCCAGCATCGGCACGCCCAGTTCCTCGGCCACATCACTCATGGCCTGTTGCAGCACGCGCGGGGCCAAGCCGGTCTTGACCTGATACTGCTCGAACAACGCGGGGATCGGCGGCGACAGCACGCCCCCGAAATCGAACCAGATAAACTTCAAATCGCTCATCGCACACCCCCCGCAACCAAGGCCAACGGCTGGCTGGCCGCCACGGGCAACAACTCAAGCTCGGCTGTGGCAATCACCACGCCGCCCTGCTCCACGTCCAGGGCCAGAGTGATGCGCCCGTGTTCATCGATTGCCAGGGCATTGAGATCGGCACGCACCCGTGTCGGCAAACCGAACTCGCCGAAGCGGGTGAACACCACATGGCAACTGGACAACAGCCACTGATCAGGGGCGGCCTGCAATTGCCGATCCGCCACCACCAAGGCCGCTTGCCGGAAACCTTCGAGCAGCAGCATGCCGGGGATATGGTCGAGGGGATGGTCGAAGATCGCCGGGTTGTTAAGGTCCACAATCAGCGGCGCCACCAGGCGGTCGGCGCCCTGCTCCACGTCCTTGCCCAGCACCACGTTGTTCAGCCAATGGCGCCCTACCGCCGACGGGCTCAACGGTGGCGGCAGTTGCGCCAACGGGTCCGCGTCGGCGGGAATCGCCGCCAGGCCACGGGCGCGCATCTTGTTCCACGCAGCGCCGCTCATCCAACGGATGCTCATGCGCTCATGCCGTGCGGCGACTTCGCCATTGATGCTCAGGGACATGTTCAGGGTCACGCCACTGCGCTCGCCATGGCGCAGGTACTCGTCCACCACAAACACATCGATCTGTGCCGACGCCGGGCGATCCCCCACCACCAGCAAACTGCGCTCGGTGACGCGAGTGACACTGTCCAGGTAAATAAACTTGTCCTGGGCACTCACATCCAAGAACGCATGAGAGATATAGATCGACGCCTGGCGGAACACTTCCAGCAATAACAACATGTCGTAGTGTGCCGAACGATGCGTATGTTCACTGAAGTAACTGTGGGTACGCGGTAGTTGGGCGCTGCAGCGGAAGTGACCCTCTTTTACCAACTCCGCGCCCGTCAGGAAGACTTCGCTGACAGCAGCACGGTGCACCATGCTACGCGGCACAGTGTTTTCGCAATGGATCGCCGGCGCTGGGCTGGCTGGATTTAGAACGGACAATTCAGACATGGGCATCTGTCTCCTGATGAGCTTTTCCGTAAGCGTGCAGACCGCTGTACAAGTCCATGACTTGTGAGCTTTGCGCGGACAACCCGATCTGGCTGTCAGTACCCTTGTGCAGATACTCCCTTATATTTTCACTGCACACTTAGATCAGTTTGATCGAAGCTTATAAGCGCAACTAAATGATCTAGAGACCGAACTAAGTGTTCTAACTTAGCAGTGAAAAAAAGCCCACGAAGTTGCTCAAGGTCGTAAAGAACATCACGACCCGGAGCAGATTGGCATGTTGAAAACAGGATTCACCCTGGCGCCCCTGGCGTGCGCATTGGCCCTGGGCGGCCTGGCGCTGCCAAGCCTGGTGCTGGCGCAAAACGATGCGGCCGCCGTACACAAGGTCATTGAGTTCAATATTCCCGCCGGGCCCCTGGATGAAGTGCTGCTGAGCATTTCCCAGCAAAGCGGCCATTCCATCGCTTTTGATCCGCCGCTGGTTGAAGGCCGCGCAAGTCGTTCGATCCAGGGCCGCTTGAGCCAGGAGCAGGCGCTGGGGATCGCCTTGAGTGGTTCACAACTGGGCTTCAGCCAGACCGCCAGTGGCGCCGTGTTGATCCATCGCCTGACGGACACCAGTACACCTGCAGCCGCGATCAGCAGCGAACCGGCCGCGCCACGCCTTAAGTCGGTTGAAGTGATCGGCACCCGCCGTAGCGATGTCACCGCCCTGCAAAGTGCGGCACCGGTGGATGTGATCAGCAACGAACAACTGGAGCGCAGCGGCACCGATAACCTGGCTAAGGCCCTGGAAACCCTGGTGCCGTCAGTGAACTACCCGCAAGTCAACGGCACCGATGGCGTGTCGTCGCAGCGGCCGGTGTCGCTGCGCGGCTTGGCGTCTGATCAAGTGCTGGTGCTGGTCAATGGCAAGCGTCGACACGCCTCGGCATTCGTCAACACCAAGGCCACCTTGGGCCGGGGTTCCCAGGCGGTGGACTTGTCGACGATTCCAGTCAGCGCCGTCGACCATATCGAAGTGCTGCGCGATGGCGCCTCGGCCCAATACGGCTCCGACGCAATTGCCGGGGTGATCAATATCGTGCTCAAGGAGCAGGATCACGGCGGCGCGGTGCAAAGCACCTTTGGCCAATACACCAAGGGCGATGGTTTTCGCCGCTCGGTCGGTGGCTGGACCGGTTTCACCTTGCCCGGCGACGGCTTCCTCACCCTCAGCGGCGAGGGCCTGCGCAGCGAGCGCACTTCCACCGGCGGCACCGATGGCCGGCAGTTCTACCCAACTGCAGATGCCCGCGAAGCGGATGCCGACCGTCATTGGCGCTACGGTTCTCCGGGGCTTGAGGATTGGAACCTGGCGCTCAACACCGGCCTGTCACTCAACGATGCGGTCGACCTCTATGGTTTCGCCACTTACCAGGACCGCACCGGTGAATCCCAGGCCACCTTTCGCCGGCCTATCGACGCCAACAACCTGGTGGCCGTGTACCCCAACGGATTCCTGCCCCTGCTCGATGTACGTTCGCGGGATGCGTCGGTCACTGGCGGGGTGAAACTCCGCGATGACAGCCTGGGCAGCTTCGATCTCAGCGCCAACTACGGCCGCAATCGCATCGACTACCACCTCAGTGATTCGCTTAACGCCAGCCTCGGACCTGCCAGTCCCACCAGCTTCAACGCCGGCGCGTTGATCAACGAGCAAACCAACGTCGGTCTGGACCATGTGAAGGAATTCAAGGTGAGCTGGGGCGCGGGTCCACTGGTGTTTTCCAGTGGCCTGGCGTGGCGTAACGAAGCCTATGAAGTGATCGCCGGCGACCTTGCATCCTGGACCCATGGCACGGCCCTGCCCACCCGTGCCGGCGGCGCCCAGGGTTTTCCCGGCACCCAGGACAGTGACGAAGGCCGTTATGCACGCCATGTGTTCGGCGGCTACCTGGGCCTGGAGCAGCAGGTCACCGACAAACTGCAACTGGGCCTGGCCGGGCGCAGCGAGCACTACGATGATTTTGGCACCACGACCACCGGCAAGTTTTCCGTACGCTACGACCTCACCCCGCAGTGGGGCCTGCGCTCGACGGTAAGCAGCGGTTACCGCGCGCCGACGTTGGGTCAGATCGGCACCTCGGCGACCCAGACCGAATTCAAGGCCGGCGACCCCACGGCCTATCAGGTCGGCACCGTCAGCGTGAACACGCCGGTAGCCCGGGCGTTGGGCGCCAGTGACCTGAAGCCGGAAAAATCCACCAGCCTGTCCCTCGGTGTGGTGTGGCAGCCGCTGGAGCGCGCGAGCGTCAGCGTCGACGCGTATCACATACGCATTCAGGACCGTATCGCCCTGTCGGAAACCCTCAGTGGCACCCAGGTCAGCCACATCCTCGCCAGCCAAGGCTATGGCAACTACTCCGGCGTGAGCTTTTTCACCAACGCCCTGGACACCAAGACCAGCGGCGTCGATGTGGCCGCCCACTATCGTCTGGACCTGGACGACGCCAGCCAACTGACCCTCAACGGCGCGTTCAACTACAGCAAGACCCAGGTCACCGATATCAAAGACAACCCCGGCCCCCTCGCCGGCACCGGCATCACGTTGATCAACCGCGAAGCCCTCAGCTACGTGGAAAGTGCCTCGCCCAATACCAAGCTGATCCTGGGGGCCGACTGGCGTAAAGGCGCGTGGCAGGCGAGTTTCAACACGATCCGCTATGGCACCTACACCCTCGATTCCAACCTCGGCGAAGCCCGCGACCAGACGTTTTCCGCGCAGTGGGTGAGCAATGCCAGCGTGTCCTACGACATCAGCCAGGCCCTCACCCTGACCCTGGGCGGCAACAATATTTTTGACAGCTACCCCGACAAGATCGACGTGGCCAACCGCTTTGTCGGTGGGCGCGTGGCCTACCAGAGCATCTCCCCGGCCGGTGCCGAAGGCGCCTTCTACTACGTGAAAGCCGACTACCGCTTCTGACCCTCATTAAGGAGTTCCCATGAGCTTTGATCCTGTGCGTTTTACCCAAGAGTTCGAGCATGACTTTGCACTGGCCAAGCAGTTGCTGATCAAGCATCAGGTGCTGTCGGGCAATGAGGCGGGAAATATCAGCCTGCGTGTTCCCGGCGAAGAGCGGCTGGTGATTGCCTCGTTGAGCGGGGCTGACAGCGGTGTGGCGGCGATTGTGGATTTCGAGTTGCAGCGCAGCCAGGGCAGCCTGACTGACAACCTCAAAGAGGTGGCGGCACTGCATGTGGCGATTTATCGCGAGCGGGGCCAGGTGAATGCGGTGATTCATACGCACTCGCCGTATCTGACGGCGTTTGCGATTGCGGGCCGGCCGTTACGGGCCCATGCCTCTCAGTTGTTGGGGATTCTGGATGAGGACCAGGAGGTGCCACTGACGGCGTGGGGGCCGCGGTATGCGCCGGAGCCGGTGGTGGCGGCGTTGCGCGAGCATCCGCGGGCGCCGGCGGCGTTGCTGGCTAATCATGGTCCGTTTGCCTGGTCCGAGCGGGGGGTGTTGGCGGTTACGCGGTTGTTGATCAATTTGGAGGAGGCGGCGTATTTGACGTTTTTGGCGCAGCAGCTCGGTACTCCGCAGCCGTTTCCCAGTGGCGCGGCGCAGCGGTCGCGGTTGGGGTGGAGTGCGACATGAGCGGTGTTGCGACTGACACGGCACGGTCTGGATTTGGGAGGGGTGGTGCGACGATTCGACTGGCTTTCGGTCGTGGGTTATCGGTGTGCATATCCGTTGCTGCGGTAACGGCGGCTTTGGGTTCCGCTCTTACAGCGGCTCACTTTTGGAAGAGCCCAAAAGTAAGCAAAAGGCTCTCGCCCCACCACTCGGTGCCTCGCCTAGGCTCGGCATGCCCTCACTCCGGCCAGCGTGGTCGACGGGGCGCTGTAGATCAAAAGCCAGGTCAAAAGCCGGATCAAAAGCATCGCTTTGCGGGCTTCCGGCCGGGTGGGTTGGTTGCGGCGGTGCTTGCTTTCAGTGTGCTTTCGGCTCACGCCGAGGTTTTGCTCGAACGGGCTCAATCCCGTGGCACGCTCAATGTCTGCACCAGTGATGAGTTTCCTCCGTTCAAGATGCTGGATGCCCAGGGCAAGCCCAGTGGGTTGATCATGGATTTGATTGTTGATCTGCAGCAGCAGTTGTCTGCTCGGGTCGGTCAACCGTTGAAGTTGTCGTTGGTGCAGGTCAATCCGCTCAATCGTTTGTTGTTTCTCGATCAGGGACGTTGCGAGGTGTTGGTGACGTCCTTGTTGGACACGCCAGCCCGGCGTCGGGAAGTGGATTTTGCCAGTCCGGGGTTTTATAGCTCGGCGGCCACGGTGTTTGCGCCGAAAAGTACGGCGGTGCCCGATTGGGAAAGTCTGCGCGGCAAGACGCTCTGCGCGCCGGCCACAAGTGTGTGGGTGCGGCCATTCGAAAGCCGCTACGGCGTGCAGTTCGCGTCGTTTAACGGCACCGCCGAGGTGCGCAAGGCGGTGGCTGACAGTCGTTGCCTGGGGGCGATGGGGGATGATGCGTTGTACAGCGCCCTCGCCCGTCAACCTGAGTGGGCCGACTACGAGGTCAAGCTGCCGGGGCAGGCACCGGCGCCGTGGGGGATTGCCCTGCGCAAGGGCCAGCCGGAGTTGTTGGCGGCGGTGTCGAACATTGTCGAAGGCTGGCTTGCCAAGGGTCTGATCATCACGTTGGAGCAGCGTTACGGTCTGGCGCCGAATGCCTGGGTCGCGCAGCAGCATGCGCAGGCACGCCATGAGTGAGGTCAACCTGCGCCTGTGGCTGGAGCAGCACGGCCTATCGCTGAGCATCGTCTGGGACCCGATGGACCGTCAGCGTTTTCTGCTGGGCCTGGGCCTGACCTTGCTGTTGTCACTGGCAAGTATCGCGCTGTCGCTGTTGATCGGTGTCGTCGGCGCCGCCGGCCTGGGTTCGCGTCAAGGTCTGTGGCGCGGGATCAGCGGCGCGTACGTGGCGTTGTTTCGCAACACGCCGCTGTTGGTGCAGTTGTTCTTTTTCTACTTCGGCGTCGGTGCGTTACTGCCGCTGGTGGACGGGGTGCGCCTGCTCAACGGCACGCAGTGGGCGATCATTGTGATCGCCCTGCACAGCGGCGCGTTCCAGGCAGTGAACCTGCGCGCCGGGATTGATGGGGTGCCACGCGCCACGCTCCAGGCGGCCGCCGCCCTGGGTATGCAGGAGCGCACCGTGCTGCGCCATATCGTGCTGCCGCTGGCGCTGCGCAATAGCCTGCCGGCGATGGGCAATACGGTGGTGCAGACCATCAAGTCCACCTCCATCGCCTATGCGATCGCGGTGCCGGAGTTGCTCTATGCGAGCAACCGAATCTGGTCGGATAACTTCAACGTCGCCGAGATGATGCAAGTGCTGTTGCTGGTCTGGCTGTTGTTGATCGGCCTCAGCAGTTGGCTGTTGCGCCGCCTGGAGTATCACCTGCGCCTGCCGGGCCAGGAGTTGCCGAATGCTGTCTGAACCTTCGCCACTGATGCTGCTGTGGCAGTGGGCCCCGGCGCTGCTGCAAGGCTTTGGCCTGAATATCCTGATGGGCGTCACCGCCATGTTGGTGGCGACGGTCTTCGGCGTCCTGCTTGGCAGCCTGCAAGTCAGTGCTCGCCCGGCTCTGCGCCGTGGTGCCGGACATCTGAGCCGTTTGCTGCGCAACCTGCCCTGGCTGGTGGTGATGTTTTACGTGGCCTACTTGCTGCCTTACGAAGTGCAGTGGGCCGGGCGCTGGTGGCAGTTGCCGGACTGGCTGAAAGTCGCGCTGGGCCTGGCGTTGCCCGCCATCGGCTACGTCTCGGAGATTGTGCGCGGAGGCGTGTACGCGGTGCCGTCGGGCCAGTGGGAGGCCGCCCAGGCCTTGGGGCTGCGCCACGGCCAGGCCCTGCGCTACGTGATCATTCCGCAGACCCTGCCAAGCCTGGTAGCGCCGTGGATGAACCTGTATTGCGCGGTGACCATGTCCACTTCCCTGGCCAATCTGCTGGGGGTGGAAGAGCTGATGACCACCCTGCAATCGCACCTCTCCAGCCAATTGCGCAGCGACCTGCTGCTGCCCGCCTATGGCGTGGTGTTTATCGCGTTCTTTCTCTACATCTATCCCCTTTCACGCTGGGCCAAACGGCTGGAACGCCGATGAGCCTTTCGACGAGTACCACGACCATGCGCGACGACACCCTGTTGACCCACCTCGGCCGTGATCCGGCCAACCATGCCGGTACCGTCAACACCCCGGTGTATCGCAGCTCGACCTTTATCTGGCCCGACACCAGCACCCTGACAAACCACCTCCAGCAGGCCGATGACCCGCACTACCGCGGGCATATCTATGGACGTAACGGCAACCCCACCACCGCCGCGTTCGAAGACGCCGTGGCCGAATTGGAGGGAGGCTTTCGAGGGCTGATCATGCCCAGCGGCCTGGCGGCGATTGTCGGTGCGGTGTTGGCCGTGGCGCGGGCCGGCGACCATATTCTGGTCACCGACAACTGCTACTGGCATGCGCGCCAGGTGTTCGACCAAATCCTGCCGCGCTATGGCATCCAGGCCAGCTATTTCGCGCCGATGCTCGGCGCGGATATCGCCGGCTTGCTGCGCCCGAATACACGCCTGGTGTATGCCGAAGCGCCCGGTTCAAGTACGTTCGAAGTGCAGGATATTCCCGCCCTCGCCCACGCGGCCCACGCCCATGGCGCGCTGCTGATGCTCGATAACACCTGGGCCACGCCGCTGTTTTTCAAGGCGTTTGAACACGGCGTGGATATCTCGATCCATGCCGCCACCAAGTACCTGGTGGGCCACAGCGACGCGATGCTCGGCGTGATCGTCACCACGCAAGCGCTTTACCCCGGCGTGCGCGAAACCGTGCGTCAGCTGGGCTATATCGCCAGTGCCGACGACGCCTACCTGGGCCTGCGTGGCCTTCGCACCCTCGGCGTGCGCCTGCGCCAGCACGAGCGCTCGGCACTGACCGTTGCGCAGTGGTTGCTACAGCGTCCGCAAGTCGCCCAAGTGCTGCATCCGGCCTTACCGGGCGCGACGGGACACGACGTGTTCAAACGCGACTTTCTCGGTTCCACCGGCCTGTTCGGCGTGGTGCTCAAACCCATCTCAGAACCGCAAACCAAAAGCTTTCTGGAAAGCCTTCGGCTGTTCGCCATGGGCGCCAGTTGGGGCGGTTTCGAAAGCCTGATCCGCCAGCAGCAACGCCACCCTTCGGCCCAGATTGAACCCGGCGTGTTGCTGCGCCTGCACGTGGGCCTTGAAGCCGTCGAAGACCTGATCGCCGACCTGCAACAAGGCCTTGAACGCCTGACTGTCACCCCACCTGCCCCAAGGAGTCTGCCATGAGCCAAACACTGCCCACCCACTACAGCATTTGCCCGCTGCTGGTCGCGTCCAACATCGCCGTGGAACTCGGCTGGCTGGATGAGGAATACCAGCGCGTCGGTGCCGAAGCGATCTACCTGCGCTCGCTGCCCGATAACCAGGGTTGGCTGCCGCACTTCACCCATGGCGAGTCGCGGTTGATTCGTGACGGCGGCGCCGTGCCCGCCCTGTGGGCCCGTGCGGACCAGGCCGACACGCTGCTGGTGGCCACCACCGCGAGCCAATGCGCCGGGCAGATTCTGGTACGCGCCGACGGGCGTATCCGCCAGGTCGCGGACCTATTCGGCAAACGCATCGGCGTCCCGGTCAGCCGTAACAAGGCGCGGGTGGATGTGCTCAAGGCGCTCGCCGAGCATGGCCTGTTCAATGCGCTGCAACTGGCCGGACTGGAGCCGTCTCAAGTGCGGCTGATCGAGCTGGAGGACGAAGGCGATCCCCACACTTTGCAGCCGGCCGCGCGGCCATCGGCGTTCTGGGCGCAATTGCACGGCCTGCACGGCAAGCCGGGCCAGGAAGTCCGTGCATTGGCTGAAGGCCGTGTGGAGGCGGTGCATATCGCCGCGGGGCACGTGCCGGCGTTGCTCGCCAGCGGTGAATTCACGGTGATCGAAGACCTGGAGCGCTACCCCGACTGGACCCTGAAAAACCACAACGGCCCCTACGCCACCACCGTCAACCGTGCCTTTGCCGAACAACACCCCCAGGTAGTCGTGGCGTTCCTGCGTGCGGCGATCCGCGCGGGGCGCTGGATCAACCAGCACCGCGAGGCCGCCGCTGAGTTGTTCACCCGCGTGACGTTCCTGCCGGATGCCGGGTTTATCCGCCAGGCCATCGCCGAGCTGGATTTTGTACCGCAACTGGGCCCGCAGAACCTCGCCGCGCTGGAGCTGAAAAAGGATTTCCTGGTGCAGCGCGGTTTCTTGCAGAACGACTTCAGCGTGCATGAGTGGGCCCGGCCCGACTTCCTCGCCCAGGCCCACGCCGGGCTCTAACATTCCAACCAAGGACGAACAATGATTGCTCAGTACCGTAAAACCCTGCTCGCCAGCCTGCTGCTGGCCGACTCCACGTGGGCCGCGCAATCCGCCAGCTCCACCGAACCGCAACTGAGCAAGGTCGAGGTGGTCGGCGCACGCGTCACCGAAGCCAGCGCCGCCATCGGCGAAGATAAGATCAGCAACACCCTGAGCATCTCGCACCAGGCGCTGCTGTCGGCGCCGGCGGGCACCTCGGGGCTGAAAATGCTCGAAGCGCTACCGGGCTTCAACGTGCAGGTCAACGATGCGCTGGGCTTGTATGAGTTCGGCAACTCGGTGTTCGTGCGGGCGTTCAATTTGCAGCAGATCGGTTTTTCCATCGACGGCGTGCCGTTGGGCCGTACCGACCAGTTTGGCGGCAGCCCGATCTATCGCTACGTCGACAACGAAAACACCGAACGGGTCACGGCCTCTACCGGGGCCGGGGATGTGTCGCAATCGGGCTATGCGTCACTGGGTCCGTATGTGGATTACCAGACCAGCAACCCCACGGTGAAGCCTGGCGTGAGCCTGTCCTATACCTTGGGCAGCGACAGTCTGCGGCGCAGTTTCGTCAAGTTGCAAAGCGGCGAATACCAAGGCCTGTCAGCGTATTTCAGCCGTTCAAAAATCGACGGCGACCTGTGGCGCGGCCCCGGTACCATCGATCGCGAACACTTGGAGGCCAAAGTGCGTTATCGCTTCGGTGATCGCGATGAAGTGTGGCTGCGCGCGGTGCACAACTCGTTCTACGACTATGACTCGCCCTACGTCAGCATCGCCCAGTACGACGGCAGCGCCAACGACCTCTTCGGGCGTTCGGGCCGTTACTTCGCCTACCTGGACAGCCTTCCCGATCTACCCGAAAGCGTGCCGGGTGTGCGCTACAGCAACACCGGCTACAACCAGTTCTACAAACAGGCGGTGAACCAGCGGCGCGACACCTTGTACAGCCTCGGCGGCCAGTTCGAGATCCGTCCGGACCTGCTCAACTACACCACCCTGTACTACGAAGCCAAGAAGGGCTTTGGCGTGTCGCCCGAGGCCTACGCCACCTCCCTGGCGCTGCACAATGCCGAAAGCAATGTGGACGGTCTGTTCACCCCCAAAGGCGTGCAATACGGGCTGTCGTCCCTGAGCGGGCACCGGTTCGGGGGGCGTACCGGGCTGCAATGGGAAGTGGGTCAACACCAGATCGACACCGGGCTGTGGGCCGAGACCGATGTGTTCAACCGCCAGCAAGGCCGCTACAACCTCACCGATGGCAGCCCGGCTGGCGAGCCGCTGTTCAATGAACCGGTGCACCTGCAAGGGGATTTCAGCTCCACGCGCAATTCGTTGCAGTACCACCTCAAGGACACCTGGACCCTGCTCGATGATCGCCTGCGCCTGCAATTCGGCTTCAAGAGCCTGAACCTCAAGTACCGCATCGAGGGCTATCGCAACGCCGGTGACTACATCAACAACCGCCAGCCGCGCCTGGCGACCCAGTGGAACGACGCCTTCCTGCCCCAGGCCGGGCTGGTCTACAACCTCACCGACGACACCCAAGTGTTCGCCTCTTACTCGGAAAACATGGCCCTGCCCCGTGGCGCCGACGACATTTTCCGCGCTGCCAGCCCCAGCGCACCGCCGCCGGATGCCGAACGGGCGAAGAACTACGAGGTGGGTTATCGCATCAACCGTCCGACCTTCAACGCCGCCTGGGCGCTGTACCGCACCGACTTCGACAACCGCCTGCAAGCCTTTGCCTCAGCGGTGCCCGGCAGCAGCCAGGTGGAAACCTACTACCAGAACGTCGGCAAGGTGCAGGCCTACGGCACGGAGCTGAGCGGTCAATGGAAACCACCGATCCTGGCCGACAAGGTAGTGCTCAACGGCAACCTGACCTACAACAAATCCACCTTCCAGAACGATGCCGCCGGCCTGTCGATCCGTGACAATGACGTGCCCGACAGCCCCCGCTGGCTGGCACAGGCCGGGGTTACTTACGAGCTGGCACCGTGGGCGTTGCTTAACTTTTCGGCGCGCTACATCGGCGAGCGCTACAGCAACTTCACCAACAGTGAATCGGTGCCCGGCTACACCCTGTACAACGCCTACCTGGACCTGGGCGGCGAGCGCGTGCATTACGGCCCGCTGAAAAACGTCAAGTTGCGCTTTAACGTCGACAACCTGTTCGACAAGGACTACCTGGGCTACATCCTCACCAGCACCAGCGGCCCCGCCGTGTTCCGACCCGGCTCGCCGCGCACCTTCCAAAGCACCTTGAGCATGGAGTTTTGAACATGACCAAGCGCCTGCTGATCCTCGCCTTGTTGCCGTTTCTGGCCCACGCGCAAGTGAGTCCCACGACCCTCGCCCTGCACCAGCGCCTGCTGGTGCTGGACAGCCACCTCGACACACCGCTGACCCTGACCCGCCCCGGTTGGAACATCCTGGAGCGCCACGACTACGAACAGGACGGCAGCCAGGTCGACCTGCCGCGCATGCGCGAAGGCGGCCTGGATGGTGGCTTTTTTGCGGTCTACACCCCTCAGGGCCCACGCACCGAGGAGGGCCGTGCCTACGCCAGCGCGTATGGCCTGGCCACCCTCACGCGCATCCGCGACGTCATCGACCGCAACCCCGACAGCTTTGCCCTGGCCCTCACCGCCGACGACGCCCGGCGCATCGCCGCCCAAGGCAAGCGCGTAGTGTTTATCAGCATGGAAAACGCCGACCCGCTGAGCTCCGATCCCGAGTTGCTCAACACTTACTACCGCCAAGGCCTGCGCATGCTCGGCCTGGTGCATTTCATGAACAACGACCTTGCCGACTCGGCCACCGCCCTGCCGGAATGGAAAGGCCTGAGCCCCAAGGGCCGCGACCTGGTGCAGCGAGCCAACCGCCTGGGCATCCTGCTGGACGTGTCCCACGCCAGCGACGCGGTGTTCGACCAGATGCTGGCGTTGTCCAGCGCCCCACTGATCGCCTCCCACTCCAGCAGCCGCGCGGTCAACCCGCACCCGCGCAACCTCGACGACAACCGCGTGCGCCAACTGGCGGCCAAGGGCGGTGTCATCCAGGTCAACGCCTACAGCGACTACCTGATCCCCCTCACGCCCAACCCGGAACGCAACAAAGCCATGGCCGCCCTCGGTGCACGCTTTCACAACCTTGCCGCCCTGGGTCCAGAACAGATCAAGGCGCTCTACCAAGAACGCGACACCCTCAACCAACGCTTCGCCCAACCCAAGGCGAGCCTGGATGTGTTCATGAAGCACCTGCTGCATTTGCTCGAAGTGGCCGGCCCCGATCACGTCGGCATAGGCGCCGACTGGGATGGCGGCGGTGGCGTGACCGGGCTGGAAGATGTCAGCCAGTTGCCGGTAATTACCCAGCGGTTGTTGGATGCCGGGTATAGCGAGGCGCAGATCGCGAATATCTGGAGTGGGAATTTGTTGCGGGTGTTGCAGGCGGCGCAATCCGCCGCCCTGTAGCGTTAACCTACTGCCACCCTCCCCCCATCACCTTATACAAACTCACCCGATTACTCTGCTCCGCCAGGCGCAGGGTGATCAGGTCCTGCTGGGCGCTGTACAGCGAGCGCTGGGAGTCCAGGGCTTCGAGGTAGCTTTGCGAGCCGGCGCGGTAGAGCGCGTCGGACAGGTCGTAGCTCTTCTGGCTGGCATCGGTCAGCGCTTGCTGGGCGGTGAGGCGTTGGTCCAGGGTGCTGCGCACGGCCAGGGCATCGGCGACTTCCTTGAATGCGGTTTGCAGGGTTTGCTGGTAGGTCTGCACTTGAATCTCTTTCTCGACCTTGGCCGCATCCAGGGTCGCGCGGTTACTGCCGGCATCGAAGATCGGCACGCTGATGCTCGGGGCGAAGGTCCAGGCGCCGCTGCCGGCCTTGAACAGGCTGGACAGTGACGAACTGGCGGAGCCCGCATTCGCGGTGAGGCTGATGCTGGGGAAAAACGCCGCACGGGCCGCGCCAATGTCGATATTCGCGGACTTGAGGCTGTGCTCCGCCGCGAGTACATCGGGGCGTCGCTGCAACAGGCTCGATGGCAGCTCGGCCGGCACCTGCACCAACGCCGCCGCCGATTGCAGATGGGTGTCGGGCAGCAGGGCGTCGGGAATGTCGCTGCCACCCAGCAGGCGCAAGGCGTTGCGATCCTGGAGAATCTGGCTCTGATACTCGGCCACATCGACCCGCGCTGACTCGACGGTGGTTTGCGCCTGGGCCACAGCCAACGCCGTGGAACCACCCAGGGCGTGGCTGCGCTGGGTCAGTTCGTAGGTGGATTGCTGACTGGCCAGGGTTTCCTCGGCCAGTTGCAGGTGCTCGTTGTCGGCGGCCAGGGTCAGCCAGGCGGTGGCCACTTCGGCCACCAGGCTGATTTGCGTGCTGCGCCGGGTTTCGGTCAGCGCCAGGTAGTCTTCCAGCGCTTCGTCCTGCAGGTTCTGCACGCGGCCGAACACGTCGACTTCATAGCTGCTCAGCCCCAGTTGGGCACTGTAGTCGTGGCTGGTGACGGCCGTGCCGCTGCTGGACAGCGAACCCGGCGTGCGGCTGTGAGTACCGCTGACGCTGGCGTCGATGGTCGGGAGCGCCGCGGCGCGCTGGATGCGGTATTGCGCCTGGGCCTTCTCGATATTCAGGCTGGCCAGGCGCAGGTCGCGGTTATTGGCCAGCGCCAGGGTTTGCAGGTGTGCCAGGCGGCGGTCGGTAAAGAACTGCTGCCACTGGATGTCGGCCGGCACCTCACCCTGCACACCCGCTTGCCATTCGCCAGGCACCGGGGCTTCAGGCTGTTGATACTGCGGCGCCAGGTTGATGCAGCCGCTCAGGACCAAGGCGGCCACTAACGGACAGAGAAAGCGGATCATGCGTCACCTTTTTCGACAGTGGGCGTCGTGCTGACACGGCCAAAGCGGCGGCGGATCAACACAAAAAACAGCGGTACAAAGAAGATCCCCAGCACCGTGGCGCTGAACATGCCGCCCAGCACACCGGTACCGATGGCGCGACGCCCGGCGGAACCTGCGCCACTGCTCACGGCCAGGGGCAGCACGCCGAACATGAAGGCCAGCGAGGTCATCAGGATCGGCCGCAAGCGCTGGCGCACGGCAATCAGCGTCGCCTCGCGAAGGCTGTTGCCCTGCTCTTGCAGGTGCTTGGCAAATTCGACGATCAGGATCGCGTTTTTCGCCGCCAGCCCAACGGTGGTCAGCAGGCCGACCTGGAAGTACACGTCATTGCTCAACCCGGTCAATCGCGTGGCCAACACCGCGCCAACGATGCCCAGCGGCACCACCAGAATCACCGAGAACGGCACCGACCAGCTCTCGTACAGTGCGGCCAGGCACAGGAACACAAACAGGATGGACACCGCATACAGCAACGGCGCCTGGGAGCCGGAAAGACGCAGTTGGTAGGACTGGCCGGTCCACTCGTAGCCGATGCCATCGGGCAGTTGCCGAGCAATCGCTTCCACCGCGTCCATCGCAGCGCCGGAGCTCACGCCGGGCGCCGGGTCGCCTACCACTTCCAGGGAGGATGTGCCGTTGTAGCGCTCCAGCAAAGGCGAGCCATAGCTCCAGGCACTGCTGGCAAATGACGAAAACGGCACCATTTCACCGTTGCTGTTGCGCACGAACCAGTGATCCAGATCCGCCGCTTGCATGCGGGTGCTGGCGTCGCCCTGCACGTAGACCTTCTTCACGCGGCCCTGGTTGAGGAAGTCGTTCACATACGTGCCGCCCAACGCCGTGGACAAGGTGCTGTTGATGTCGCTGGTGCTCAGGCTCAAGGCCCCCGCCTTGCGGTCATCGATGCTGATTTTGAGTTGCGGTGCGTCGTCCAGGCCATTGCTGCGTACGCCCAGCAGGCGCGGGTCTTGCCTGGCCAGCGCAATAAACTGCTCGCGCGCCGCCACCAACGCATCGTGGCCAAGGCCGGCGAGGTCCTTGAGCTGCAAATCAAACCCTGAACTCTGGCCCAGGCCGCGCACGGCGGGCGGTTGCATCACGAACACATCGGCATCGCCAATGCTTGCCAGTGCCAACGTGGCGCGTTGGGCAATCGTAGCGGCATCGTCTGAGCGCTCACTCCAGTCCTTCAAGCGAATAAACGCGCGCGCGGTGTTCTGGCTGTTGCCGCCCATGCCCAGGCCGCTGATGCTGATCATCGCCTCGACTTCCGGCTGCTTGAGCATGTACTGCTCGAACTGGTGCAACACCGCCTGGGTACGGCTGTCGGTGGCCCCCACCGGCAGCTGGATTTGCGCCATGAGAATGCCCTGATCCTCATCCGGCAGGAACGAGGTGGGCAAGCTGGCGTAACCCGCCGCCATGGCTGCGGCGATCAGCGCGTACACCACCATGCTGCGGCGTGAGCGTTGCAGGACACCTCCAACCAACGCTTCATACGCGCGGGAGCAACGATCAAAGGAACGATTGAACCAGCCGAAAAAGCCCCGTTGAACGGCGTGCCCTGGCTTGAGCAGCGTGGCGCACAGTGCTGGCGTGAGGGTCATTGCGACCACCACCGAAAGCACCATGGCCGAGACGATGGTCACCGAAAACTGCCGATAGATAATCCCGGTGGAACCCCCAAAAAACGCCATGGGAATAAACACCGCACTCAACACCAGGGCGATGCCGACCAGTGCGCTGGTAATTTCATCCATCGATTGCCGCGTGGCCGCCAGGGCCGACAAGCCCTGCTCGGCCATCACCCGTTCGACGTTTTCCACCACCACAATCGCATCGTCGACCAGCAACCCAATGGCCAGGACCATGGCAAACATGGTCAGGGTATTGATCGAGTACCCGAACAACGCCAACACGCCAAACGTGCCCAACAGAACCACCGGCACCGTGATCGCCGGGATCAGCGTAGCGCGCAGGTTTTGCAGGAACAGGAACATGATCAGCACCACCAGCACGATGGCCTCGCCCAGGGACTTGACCACTTCCTCGATGGACAGGCTCACAAAGGGCGTGGTGTCGTAGGCGATCACGTTCTTCAATTGCATTTCAGTGGGGTAAAACGGCGCCAGCTCCTTGAGCTTGGCCTTGACTGCCTCGCCCACGTCCAGCGCATTGGCGCCCGCCGCCAGTTGCACGCCCATGGCGGCGGCCGGCTTGCCGTTGAGGGCCGAGTTGATGTCATAGCTCTCGCTGCCCAACTCCACGGTCGCCACGTCGCCGAGCAGTACTACCGCGCCGTCGCTGCTGGACTTGATCACCACGTTGCGGAACGCTTCGGCCGTTTGCAGTTTGCTGCGCGCGCTGATGGTGGCATTGAGTTGCTGCCCCTTCACCGCCGGCAGTGCGCCGAGTTGGCCGGCTGACACTTCGGTGTTTTGCGCCTCCAGCGCAGAGCTCACATCCGACGGCATCAGCGCGTATTTTTCCAGTAGCGCCGGGTCCAGCCAGATGCGCATGGCGTAGCCAGAACCGAGGGTCTGTACGTCGCCCACGCCGTCGATACGGCTGATGGAATCGAGCAAGGTGCTGGAGATGTAGTCACCAATCTGGGTCCCGGTGACGCTGGGATTATCCGAGGCCAGGGCGGCAATCATCAAAAAGTCCGAACCGCCCTTGGTCACGGTCAAGCCTTCGCTCTGCACCGACTGCGGCAGGCGCGACTCGGCCTGTTGCAGCTTGTTCTGCACCTGCATCTGCGCCACATCCGGGTCGGTGCCGGCGCCAAAGGTCAGGCTGATACTGGCGCTGCCCGCCGAACTGCTGGAGGCGGACATGTAGGTCAGGTTGTCCAGGCCTTTCATTTGCTGCTCGATGACCTGGGTCACCGAGTCTTCGACGGTCTTGGCCGACGCGCCGGTGTAAGTGGCGGAAATACGCACGGTGGGCGGCGCGATGTCCGGGTACTGCTCCAGCGGCAACTGGCTGATGGATAACGCACCGCCGAGCATGATGACGATGGCGATGACCCAGGCGAAAATCGGTCGATCAATAAAGAAACGCGCCATGTTCAACCCTCCTGCGCCAGGGCGCCGGCATCTGCGGCCTGGGTCTGGACCACGGCGCCGATGCGGACTTTTTGACCCCCCTCGACGATCACTTGGTCACCGGCCTTCAAACCGGCGGTCACCCACCACTGGTTGCCCACGGCGCGGTCAACGGTGAGCACGCGTTGCTCGACCTTGCCGTCAACCACCAGCAACACCGAGGTCACGCCGCTGGCGCTGCGGCTCACGGCTTTTTGCGGGATCAGGATCGCCTGGTCATCGCGGGCCTGCTCCAACACGCCGCGCACGTACATGCCGGGCATCAGCAAATGCTCCGGGTTATCGAATACCGCGCAAGGTCACGGTGCCGGTGCCCTGGTTGACACTGACCCCGCTGAACTTGAGGCGGCCGTCGTGGTTGTAGGCGCTGCCGTCATCCAGCTTGAGGCTGATGCGGGCCTCGCCGTCAGCGTTGGCCTGCAACACGCCACTAGCCAGGTCGCGCTTGAGGGCCAGCAATTCGGTGGTGGACTGGGTCACATCCACATAGATCGGGTCGAGTTGCTGCACGGTCGTGAGTGCGGTGTCCTGGTTGGCCACCACCAGCGCACCGGGTGTCACGGTAGACGTTTCGATGCGACCCGCGACCGGCGACGTGATGCGGGTATAGGCCAGGTTGATGCGGGCGGTGTCGAGGTCGGCCTGGGCCACCTGCACGTCAGCGGCGGCGGTCAGCAGGGTGGCCTGTGAGTCCTCGTTGGTTTGCTGGCTGATGGCGTCGATCTTCACCAACTGGGCGTTACGCGCGGCGGTGGTCTGTGCCGACTTCAACGTGGCGCGCGCCTTGGCCAGGCTCGCCTGGGCCTCAGCCAGCGCCGCCTTGTACGGTGCCGCATCCAGTTGGTACAGCGCCTGCCCGGCTTTCACCTCGGCGCCTTCGACAAACAGGCGCTGTTGCACGATCCCGCCGACCTGCGGGCGAATCTCGGCGACCATAAAGGCCTGGGTACGCCCGGCCAGTTCAGTGGTCCGCACCTGGCTCTTGGGTTCAACGGTGATCACCGAGACTTTGGGGGCAGCGACTTCGGGCGCGGGGTCGCCAGCCGAGCAGCCGCCGAGCAGCACCAGAATGATGAGGGACAGGAGAACCGCGGCGGTTACCAGGTATTTGGCGAAGAATTTGGTCGACATAGTTGCCTCTGCAAGACGGGGTGGTGCAAGCCTTACCCTCATGCTGCAAGGCAAATGTGCAGGAAAATTGAAGATTGCCGACCTGGGTTGAATCTTTCGTCCGTGGGGGCCTAAATGGACGCGTCCCTTTTGTTACGGCCCCCATTCATGAAGTTGAGTATCTCCACCAAGTTGTTTGTCGCGGTGCTGGCCGGTGTGTTGCTGGTCATCCTGAGCATGGGCCTGGCCACCAGTTGGAGTTTTGGTCGGGGGTTCCTGGGCTTTATCAATGAGCAGGCAATGGAGCGCATGGCCCAGGTGGTGCCGCGCCTGGCCACGGCTTACCAACGTGAGGGCAATTGGGACTTTCTGCGCAATCGGCCGGATCGCTGGTTTGACGTCATGCGGCCCGACCCGGATGCCGCGCGTGCGACGGATGATTTGCGCCCGCCGCTGGCCTCGGACTTGACCGGTGCACTGTTTCGCATCGCCCTCCTCGATAAAGACAAGAAACGCGTCACCGGTTACCCGGCCATTGGCGAAGATGCGCTGGTACAGCCCGTGGTGGTGAACAGTGAAACCGTCGGCTGGCTGGCCGTCACGCCATTCCAGAGCGTGACCGAAGCCGGCGGCGAACGCTTCCAGCAGTACCAACTGCGCACCAGCCTGGTGATGGGCGTGTTCTCGTTGCTGCTGGCGATGCTGATAGCCTGGTGGATCGCCCGCACACTGCTGGAGCCGGTCAAGCGCGTGGCCGCCGCCACCCACCGTCTGGCCAGCGGCGATTACGGCAGTCGCGTAGCCGTGGCCTCCGACGACGAAGTCGGCCAACTGTCCCGCGACTTCAACCAATTGGCCTACACCTTGGAGCGCAACGAGAAAATGCGCCGAGAATTTATGGCCGATGTCTCCCATGAACTGCGCACCCCGCTGTCGGTACTGCGTGGAGAACTGGAGGCGATCGAGGACGGTGTGCGCAGCCTTGACCAAAGCTCAATGAAGTCGCTGCAAGGCGAAGTCAGCATGCTCAGCAAGCTGGTGGATGACCTGTATGAACTGTCGCTGGCGGACGTAGGCGCCCTGACCTACCGCAAGGCCCCATGCCTGCTGAACGACCTGCTCGAAAACAGCCTGGCGATGTACCGGGACCGCTTCACCGCCCGCCAGTTGCAGGTCGACCTGGAGTTGCCGCGCCAGCCCGTGGAGTTGCTGGCGGATGCCAGTCGCTTGCAGCAATTGTTTTCCAACCTGCTGGAAAATGCCGTGCGCTACACCGACGTCAACGGCACGTTGCGCATCAGTGTCGGTGTCGACCGCGACACGGTGCGTATCGACTTTCTCGACTCCGGGCCGGGCGTGTCCGCAGACCAGTTGCCGCGCTTGTTCGAGCGGTTCTACCGCGGCGAGTCATCGCGCAACCGTGAGCATGGCGGCGCTGGCCTGGGCCTGGCAATCTGCCGCAGCATCGCCAACGCCCACGATGGCAGCCTGGTTGCCGACCACTCGCCCTATGGCGGCCTGTGGCTGATCCTGCGCCTGCCCCGGAGCCTGTGAACCATGAACGATGAACAGCCGATCCTGATCGTCGAAGACGAACCCAAACTCGCCGCCCTGATGCGGGACTACCTCGAGGCGGCCGGCTACACCACGCTGTGCCTGGACAATGGCCTGCACGTGGTGCCCGCCGTGCGCGCCCACGAACCTAAATTAGTCCTGCTCGACCTGATGCTGCCCGGCCGTGACGGCATGCAGCTGTGCCAGGACCTGCGTGGTTTCAGCGCGGTGCCGATCATCATGATCACCGCCCGCGTCGAAGAAGTGGACCGCCTGCTCGGCCTGGAACTGGGCGCCGACGACTACATCTGCAAGCCCTTCAGCCCCCGTGAAGTGGTGGCGCGGGTCAAGGCCATCCTGCGCCGCAGCCCGCAGTTGCTGGACACCAGCGCGCCACGCCTGCTGATCGACGAGGCTCGCTACCAGGCCTCGCTGGACGGCATCGCGTTGGACCTCACGCCCCTGGAGTTGCGCCTGCTCAACACCTTTGCCCGCGCTGCCGGCCGCGTGTTTTCCCGCGACCAGTTGCTGGATCACATCTACTCCGACCACCGCGTGGTGACCGACCGCACGGTGGACAGCCATATCCGCAACCTGCGGCGCAAGCTGGAACAGGTGTGCCCTGGGGAAACGCCGATAGAGTCGTTGTATGGGGTGGGGTATCGGTTTCAGTTGGCTGAAAAGCGGCCACATGCCTGAAACACTGCGGGTTCAAATGTGGGAGGGACGGTGCGACGATTCGACTTGCCCCCGATAGCGGTGTGTCAGTCACTAATTTAATAACTGACCCACTGCCATCGGGGGCAAGTCGAATCGTCGCACCGCCCCTCCCACATTTGGTGCTTCGGTGCTTCGGTGCTTGGAGGATTGGGGTTACATCGGCGTGCTGCTGATAACCCGCAACGCCAGGCCCTCGTACGCATCCAGGGTAATGGTGAACTCACCCTCCGCCGTCAGATCCCCTTCAACCCGTTCGTTGATGATGTCCACCACCATCCCCGCCGCGATACCCGGCAGGTTGAGGGTTTCGGTGATCGGCGTCGCGCCGAAGTTCAGCGCGGTGATTTGCGTGCCCTTCCCGGCCGGCAAGTCGTGAACCATGATCAGCAGCGCCGGGTTTTCCACGTCTGGCACCAGGATCTGACGGCTGGCGGCGATGTCGTAGGCGCGGCGTACGGCTAAGATTTTTTGCAGCTGCGAGGCAAATGATTCGGGGTCCAGCAACTGGCTGTTCAGGCTGCCGTACAGGCTTTTCGAGCGCGGCATCTGGCCGGCCGACAATTCTGCGTCCGGGTTCAGGTCTACCAGGTCGTAGGCGCCGCGATGAATCCAGCGGGTGTCGCCGTCCTGCATCAAGTGCTCAACGTCGTCGGCCGCCAACGGCAGCGCCCCGACCAAATCCCAGCCGGACAAGGCAAACACCCCTGGCTGCATGGCGTTGTACATCACCAGCAGTAAATGGATCTGGCGGATCTGTTCGATATCCGCAGGCGTAATCGCCTCCAGGTCACGAATGCCCAGCGCCGCCGTGATGATGCTCGCGGTGGTGCAGGACACGCCATTGGTGACGAACTTAAGGTTGTACGGCGCATGCTCGCCCGTCAGGCGTTCGTACATCTGTTCGCGAATGTGCTCGCGCAGGATATTGCCGGGGAAGGTCTGGCCCTGGTAGAGGAAGCTGTCGTTGGCGTGCAGGGTCCAGAAATGCACCAGTTCAAGGGTCAATTCGTCGTGATTCTGCAAGGCATGGATCAGCGAGCCAGGGTCGATGCCCTGCCGGTGCATTTCACGCAGCATCAAGCGCAGGAACTCGGCATCGCCCATCAGCAGTGCATGCTGGTACGCGGGACGGGTAATGAAGTCATAGGACAGGTCGGCGCCGCCGTGGGACATGGAGGCGATATCGTCGACGGTGAGGTTCAGTTCCTGAAAACTGAACCCTCCCGCCTTGCGAATCGCCCCGCCGAGCAGTTGGTTGCCGGTGATCGACAGGGGATGGCTTTCCGACCAGGCCGTGCCATCGAGCTTTCGTTCCACACCAAGGAAGCCGTTGGCGTCCAGGCGCAGGATCTTGGCACCCATCACGTCGATGGCGTGCAGGGCGTCGCCGATGATCATCTGCTGCGCGGCGAAGGTCGGGTCCAGCCAGTTGAGTGACGGCTGACCTTCCTTGAAGTAATGCAGGTACACCCAGCGACGCGGCTTGCCATCCACGCCGATGACCACGGGCGTGGTGCTCCAGTCGGTTTCCTTCACGCCAGGCTCAAAGAAGATCACCCGCTGCAACTGGCCGACGATGTAGTGCTTGTCGCGCAGGGCGTCCACTTGCAGCGGGCTGAGGTTCTGCGCATCGCGGCCCTCGGCCACGTCGGGCAGCAACGGCCAGTCTTCCTCACGAATTTCCACCATGTGGTAGAGGCCGGGGTAATCCTCGTACGCCATTTCGGCCAGACGGAAATCCGCGCCCTTGCCGGTGTGGGACGGGATCACATCGTCAATGATCACCGCGTTGTGCGCCGCCGCCATGCGCGTCAACGCCTGCAACTGCGCCTCAGTGCCCAACTGCGGGTCGATCTCGAAGCTGATGCGGTCGAAGTTGCCGTCGATGGTCGGCGTGTGCCGTGTCCCGCTCAGGCCACCGGACTTTTTCAGCGGGCCGTTATGAATGCCTTGGATGCCGATCTTCGACAAGGTATGCCACAGGGTTTCATCCCCCAGCGCCTCCAGCACCGTACCGCCCTCACGGGTCACGATCGAGGCCGGATAGGCGGTGAACCACACCGACGAGAGGGCCGTGGCGTCGCGCGGCCGTGTCTGTGCAAAGGGCTGCTGCCACAACCGGCCCTGCCCCGAATAGAGCTTGGCGCGCTGGCGGGCCGCATGCAGCATCGATTGTTCTACCAGCCAGTTCACATGGTTGTTTTCAGCAGCGGTCATAAGCTCGGTACCTGTCGTCGTGAAACGTTACTCGTAGACATATGAGGGGTACGGAGCCCATTCGTTGCATTGCAATGGCCGTCATTACGCCGTGGATCGACAGGATCGATTCTGAACAGAGCGGCCGCTCCCACAACGGATCGGCGTCGGCTATTTGACCAACCGCTTCTCCTTGGAGGGGCGATAGCCGAAATACGAGCTGTAGCACTTGCTGAAATGGCTCGGCGACACAAATCCGCACGCCACCAGCACTTCCACCTGTGACAACTCGGTGTGCTGCAACAACCGACGCGCTTCCGTCACTCGCAATTCCATGTAGTAGCGCTGCGGCGTGGTGCCCAGCTGTTCCTTGAACAACCGCTCAAGCTGGCGGCGGGAACGACCCGCGTAGACGGCGAGCTGGTCCAGTTCCAAAGGCTCTTCGAGGTTGGCGTCCATCAGCTTTACCACTTCACGCAACGGCGCGCTGACGCTGACGTTTTCAGTGGGTTTGATACGCCGGTAGCGGGACTCCTCGAACGCCAGGATGTCTTCGATACCTTCGACCAAAGCCTTGCCGTGCAGGCTCTTGATCCAGTCCAGGGCCATATGGAACGCGCCTGAAGGGCTGGAGGCGGTCAGGCGGTCGCGGTCGATCACGTAGGGTTCACTGGTGACGTCGGTGGCTTTGGACACTTCCGCCAGCGCCGGGCGGTGTTCGGGGTGGATGGCGCAACGGTAGCCCTGCAACAGCCCTGCGCGGCCAAGAAACCAAGCGCCGTTCCACAACCCCGCGAGGTGCACGCCGCGCTCGCCAGCGCTGCGCAGCAGTTGGATAAAATCCTCGCCGGCCTTGAGTTCGGTGCGAAAACCGCCGCAGATCACCAGCAAGTCCAAATCATGCAGCGCAGCAGCATCAAGGCACGCATCGGGGCGGATGACCAGGCCCAGGTCGCTGATCACTTCGCCGTCGCCCCAACCAAACGTCCGCGAAGCGAACAGATCGGGACGCAGCAGGTTGGCGGTGACGAAGGTGTCGAGGGTCTGGGTGAATGCCGGCAGGGAGAAGTGTTCGAGCAACAGGAAGCCGACACGGGTGACCGATGCCGGTTGCGGGGTTTCATTGAGGTAGCGCAGGTTCTTGCCTTTCATGCCGCCGCTGAATTGACGTCTTTCCATCGAGGGTTGGCCCACTGTTATTGTTGATGCCGTGGGCGCCATCTTAGGGGGAAATGCGTTGGCTGTCTCAGGCGCTGATCTTGTAAAAAGCACAGCCCCCGGAAGCCCGTGGCAGAACAGTACAAGGGCCATCTGATACGGTTTTTTCTTTGTTATCTGCGCCTGTATTGAAATGCGCTCAAGGCGGACAATACCCCCAATCCTTATTCCCTTCCCTTCGGAGGCCTTATGACCAAGATGGCGATTTTCCTGTTCGGTTTTTTAGTGCTGACCATCGGCATCGGCCTGCTGGCGACGATCTCACCGGTCTAGCGCTTAACTGGCAAACAACATCGGGTACAGCGACAGCACCAGCAACGCGGCCATGGACCAGTTGAACAGCCTCAGCCAACGCGGCTCACGCAATACATTGCGCAGGCCGCTACCGCAGCCCACCCACACGCACACGCTGGGCAGGTTCACCACCGCAAACACCAACGCAATCACCAGCACGTTGGTGACATAACCCTCGGCCGGCGTGTACGTGGTGATGGCTCCCAGCGCCATGATCCACGCCTTGGGGTTCACCCACTGAAACGCAGCGGCGCCGAGAAATGTCATGGGCTTACCGTGTTCGTCATTGCTGTCGGACATGCCGCCTGCCGTCGCAATCTTCCACGCCAGGTACAACAGGTACGCGGCGCCGACATAGCGCAATACGGTGTAGGCCCAAGGAAACACCTTGAACACTTCGCCCAATCCCAGGCCGACCGAAATCACCAGCAGCATGAAGCCGATACTGATCCCCAGCGCATGGGGCATCGAGCGGCGAAACCCGAAGTTAACCCCCGAGGCGAGCAACATGGTGTTATTGGGCCCAGGGGTGATCGAGGACACGAAAGCGAACAGCACAAAGGCTGAGAGCAGGCTGGTGGACATGAACATGAGGCAGCATCCAAACAGGGGTTGTATGCCAGCGACAGTAGTGGGTTATGGCCTCCACTGCCCCATACAGCCATGCGCGGATTGAGGCGTACACTTTTCACAAACCTTTCACAGACGACCGAATAGGGTAGACCCAGCTCCTAATGAACATCCCTTTTAGCCCGCACTCCCCATCGCGGGCTTTTCTTTGTCCGCGATTTATCCCAGGCAAAAAAAAGGCAGGTCATTGTTCATGACCTGCTCTCGTTGACTAACGGTTAACGCTGACCACCACCGCCGCCAGGGCCGCCGCCTTGACCATGACCACCACCGCCATGGCCGCCGCCACCACCACCGCCCGGAGGCATAAACATCCAGCAGCCTGACAAGGAGGACAATAGCGCGACAACAACAGCCGCCTTGGTAAGGTAATTCAACTTCATGACAACGCTCTCTGCTTTACAAGGTTTGGTGTACGTAAAGTAAGACCGCTGTAAATGAAGTCCGTCACGGCTTTCGTGTAACGTCTTGGTAGGGTTTGTGTTGTAGTGGATACACGTATGAGCAGTGGGTTTGAGTTAACCGGGGCGATTTAGATGATCAATATTCGTGCAGCGACTGAAGCCGATCTCGATAGCTTAAGGGCATTGGGCTGCGAGACCTATCAACAGCATTTCTCGACCTTGTGGTCCCCTGATGGCATGCGGGATTTCCTGGATCAGGATTTCTCACGCGACGCGTTGAGCCGATCACTCGACCTGCCCGAGCGTCAGTCATGGCTTATCGCCTCAGATGAACGGGGCACACCCATTGGGTTTTCCAAGGTCAACTGGTCGACACCAACGCGAATCACCGGTGAGCTTGGCGCAGAGCTGCAAAAGATCTATTTCCTCAAAACCGCGGCCGGACTTGGCTACGGCAAGCAACTTTTGCAGTTTATCTGCGATCAGGCAGTGCAGCGTGGAGAGCACTTACTGTGGCTGGATGTGCTCAAGAGCAATTCAAACGCCCGACGGTTTTACGAAGCGTTTGGGTTCCGGCAGATCGGTGAAATCCCCTTCGATACGGATTTGGCGGAAGTCGGGATGGTTGTCATGGGCCTTGAGCTGAATCGGCACCAAACGGAGAAATAAATGGAAGACTTGATACAGGGCCTCGACGGGCCCAGAACCGCCCAGCAGGAATTGTTCTACGACCTTGAAGATGCCGCGGCTGTTATTGGATGGTCAGTCATGGAGTTGACCACCCTGGCGTCCAAAGGCAGAACGCCGGATGAGGCGGCAGCATTGATGAGAATGTGCGCACTGTTGGCAAATCAACAGGCAAAACTAGCGGCGTATGCGGATGAGGTTAAGGGGCTGCGCATCAACCGGTCGTGAATCAACGCGGCGGGTCTGGCCGGAACACCGTCAGCGCGCCAAGCGTGGCTGCAAACGCGCCGAGAAACGTCGAGGTGTAGCTGGGAATAGCCCAAAGCATCAAACAGTGAACGGCCAGCAGGAATGCAGCCAAGAGGCGGATTTGCAGGTTTGAGAATCTGCTGCCGTATCGCTCAGCGGCGCTGTTGAAGTATCTGATCCATTTCATAAGAAGACTCCTGGCTGGGCAAAGAATGATTCTAACCGAGTGAACGACTCCAACTTTTCACCAGACAATAAAAAACCCCGTAGACGTTAATCTACGGGGTTTTCAAGAGTGGAGGCCGAGGTCGGAATCGAACCGGCGTAGGTGGATTTGCAATCCACTGCATAACCATTTTGCTACTCGGCCTCAAACGATCAATGCCCTGATTGCTGACATTCACCGCATAAAAACTTGAGTGGGCTACAAAGCCATGCCTCTACTCTAACTCATTGAATACATTGAAGTTTTTAATGCTTCGTTGCGTTCGATGGGCGCCATTATGTACTCATTTGCCAATGCCTGCAACCCCTTGATTTCAAAAATATTTCGCATTGGCATCAAGGGGTTGCGTGCCTGCCCTACTCCTTGATGCGCTGCGACTGGTATTGCGGGTCGGCCTTGATCTGGGCGTCGGTGAACGGCAGTGAGCGCAGTTTTTTCTCGGAGAACGCTTGGGTCTGGTCCTTGGCGTATTTCGATGCGGGGTTGCTGGATAGGGAGAACGCCAGTACGCCCTGGGCGTGTGGGCCTTGGTCGTCGAAGGTGACGATTTGCAGGTAGCTGCTGCCGCTGACTACTTCGCGCTTGCCATCGGCACGGGGCACGGTTTGCATGGCGTTGTAGATCCCCAGTTCCTGCGGGCCGCCGTGGATCGGGGTTTGGCCGGACACTTGGACATCGCCCCATTTACTGCCGGGCTTGAGGCCGAGCTTGGCGACGTCTGCGGCAGAGGCCAGCATGGCTTCGCGCAGAGCCTTGGCGACCGGGGCACGGTCGATGGCCAGGCCGCGCGGTGTGGTCAGGGGTTGGGCCGGGTTGAAGGCAACGCGCCAGGCATCAGGGATTTGCTCCAGCTGTTCCACCAGGTTGATGAAGTGCACCAGACCCAGGCCGCTGTCGAGGTTGGCGTGCCGGTCCCAGTCTTTAAGGCTGGTGCACAGCGGCTTCAGTGCCGCCGCATCGGTGCCGAGGTGTTTGGCGCAGAACGCCAGCAAATCCGGCATGACCTGGCCGGCCAGGTACACCTCGTTGTCCATCACCATGTTTTGCAGGTCGGCAACGCTGATCGGTTGCTTATCCAGGGATTGCAGGCGCTGCAGGGCAAACCGCGCTCGCGGGCCCAGGCCGATGTTGTCCTGGCTGATCACCGGTGAGAAACCTGCCAGCGGCGCCTTGGGGTTGACCATCCAGGCCGAATCGTTGGAGTGCTGCACATAGTCAGTGCGCTCCAGTTGCGGCAGTTGGTCAGCCGGAAAGATGCCGGGCTGGGCTGAGCGTGGGTCGACGTCCCAGGCGCAGGCGCTGTGGGCGCCGTCGAGCATGATCATTTGCAGGCCGGCACGTGGATCGCTGCACTGGGCAAGCTTGGCCGCGCTGACGTTGGGCACCACCGAGAGGTTCATGTACAGGCTCTGACCCTGATCGTCGGCGGCCAGGGTATTGACCCATGGGATGCCTTGCAGGGTGTGCACCGAAGTTTGCAGCTCGTTGAGGCTGCCGGCGCGGTTCATCGCGTACCACTGTTGCAGGACGCGATCGTTGCCAAGGTTGGCGTCGCGCAGGCTGAACGCGTAATGGCTGTCCCAGTCCAGCTTGCCAGGCCATTGCACGACGGGGCCGAACTGCGAGCTATAGACCGGATGAACCACGGGTTTAACACTGCCGTCCGCTTGCTTGACCTGCACCGTCACCGAGGTTTTTTCCAGGGGGACGGACTTGCCATCGAGCATGTAGCGCGTCGAGTCCTTCGGATCCAGGGTGAGGCGGTACAAGGTGAAATGCTTGGACGTGTCGACCGTATGGGTCCATGCCACATGCTGGTTAAAGCCAATGTTGACCACTGGCAAGCCCGGCAACGCGGCGCCCATCACGTCCAATTGGCCTGGAATGGTCAGGTGCATCTCATAAAAGCGCATGCCACCCACCCACGGAAAGTGCGGGTTGGCCAGCAACATCCCACGCCCATTGAACGAGCGCTCACGGCCCACAGCCACCGCGTTGCTGCCACGATCAAGGGTGAAACGCTGCTGGTTGGCCGCAGCCAACTCAAACGCCCTGCCGTTGGGCTGCACGCTGGCAGTGGCTTGAGGCGGCGCCGCGCCAACCAGCGCTTCGGCGAATTGGCCGACACCGCCTTCCACCAGCAGCCTGCGGGTCAATTTCACCACGTCTTCAGCGACCAACGGGCGTACCCATGCCGCCTGGCACTGCGCGGGAGCGCCCTGCTCTTTCAAGTAACGGTTGTAGCCAGCGACGTAACCTTCGATACGGTCTTTTATCTCGGGGCTCTGGGCTGTCCAAAAGGCCGCCACCGTCTCTGGCGTATTCAGCCAGGTAAAGAAAACATCACTGGCCAGATTGTTGCGCTCTTCCAGGGTTGACTGATCGGGGCCGAAAAACTTTGCCCGCTCGCCATTTACCGTGACCACCTCATTGGCCAGCAGGCACAGGTTGTCCTGGGCATAGGCATAACCAATGCCGAACCCCAGGCCACGCTCATCGTTGGCACGAATATGCGGCACCCCATAACTGGTACGGCGGATATCTGCCGACGCCTGCGCCACCTGCTCGCGCGCCGATGCGGCCAGGCTCAACCCCAGCAATAGCCCTGCTACACCCATCCTGGACAACCCGTTGGAAATAATCACGCAGACTCCACAGTCAAATTGAACACCCTCACCGGGGGCAGTTACCCCACCGTAAGAACGCACAAAACCGGGAGAAATTTAGCGACGCGGCCGCTTTATCTGAAGGACGTTGGTTGTGACAAAACCGACACTGACGAAATTTCTACATCCAACACTTCATGATTTCGCTCGCTCGTTCGTCTTATTAGTAAGAGCGCCATCATTTTCCTGATCAGGCTCTGATAAGGAGTTTTTTGCATGTACAACCCGCAAGTGCCCACGGACGGACATTCATCGGTTGCCGACGCCAACTTTGGCGGCGGCACGCAAGTGTTCGGCAAAGCGCCCGAACAGCATGGCAACCAGCGTATTCGCCACTTACTTAAGTGTTTCGGTTTGCGCACCAGCCTGATTCGGCTGAAGGTCATCGACGCCCTGCTCACGGCTGCCGACAGCCAGCGCACTCTCGGGGTGCGCGGCGTGCACAGCCACTTGCTGAACCTTGGCATCCCGCTGTCGTTTCTCAGCGTGCGCGAGGTGCTCAAGCGCCTGTGCAGCGAGGGCGTGATCACCCTCAATGCCGATAAGAGTTACAGCCTCCACGAAGAGGCTGCCAAGGTGCTCGAAGGACGCGCCTGAAGTCAGAGCTTCATGCCCATGCCTTCACGCTCAGAGCTTGACCTTGCGACGCATGACGCCGTTGATCACCACCACGATCACCGCGACGGCAATGGCGATGGTCTGGAAAGTTTTCTCACTGATGACCCCGGTGTTCTGCAAGTAGGACAGGCCAAACATCGTCCCCAATACAGCCAGGGCAATCAGAAGTGAATATTTCAAACGTTGCTTTTGGGTCATGACAAGTTCCTGAACTTGAAGAGTGTATCCATTGTTTGAAGCCTTCCCTGCCAACACCGGCCCTGGGGCAGGCATAGGCCGGGCCGACAGGCGCTCATATTACAGGCGATGAAAAGCTTTGGCTCGCCCTGGGCCGGATTGACCTGCAAACGCCTTACGGCAATCTGAGCCATCACATCGAGACACAGGGCTGATTTACCGGTTTCATAAAAGACTTTTCACGCCGTTGCCAACACTTAATTTTACAGACCTCGGTATTTCCGCAAGGAACCTCGCAGGGTGTTTTCTACACCCAATCGGGGACGTCTGAGGAAAAGGGAACCTCCTCATGAAAGACGCTTATTACAGCTTGTCTGAAAAGGTGACCACCCCATGTTGAATGTTCACACACCCACTCAAACCCCATCTCAGCCTCACCTACCGCCCCCGCCTATCAATAATCAATCGCCTGGTTTACACGCCAGCAATCCTTCAGCAAACCTCCAAACCGGCGCGTCCTCCCCCCGCCTCTCACGTGCCAGCACTGGCTTGAAACAGATGATGGCGGACAACCAGAACCTCAGGAGCCTAGGACAAAAACTCAGCGAAACGGCAACACGCTTAGGTGTGAATGCCACACCGCAAGCGATCCTCGCCGCGTTGAAGGCGACGCCGATGGATATTCAACCGGGTTCGTCCTACCCGATAGAAGCAGACGCGGCCGTCACGCTCGACGCCTACATCACGTCCAACAACTTGATGCTCCCCAATAACCATTTCGGCCTGATTGCCTTGGCAGACGCCGTCTCCAACCGGGCGTTAAAGCATCCACTGGGCAATTTAGGCGGTGGGCTGTCCTGGCCGATACCAATGAGCATGCGCAACGAAAAGGCGCTACTTGGTACGCTGAGGCACTACGTGGCGCAGCATCCGAACCCAGCGCAGATAGGCGTAAGCCTTGGCGTTTTGGAATACCTGAACAGCAACCAGCCACCTTCCGGCGAAGCCGCCACCGATCCGGCGAAAGCCTTGGTCGCTATCCTGACCACCCCACGGGCACAGGCGCTGGGGCAAGCCATTCAGACCAAATTGAACGGCGTTGCAACTGACACCAGCGTCAACGAATACACGCTGACCGCTATCAACCTGGCGCTGGATCCAGAATCGATTGACCACGCCCACCCCAGCGCAATCGCCAGTTTCAACCTCGCACAGGACGCACACTGGGGCAAACCCGCCTCGGCCGTGGTGACCAGCCTGAGCCAACACCTGATAAAAAAACGCAAAACATCCGCCGCAATGGCCAGCGTTGGCGCGTACGTGCTTCTGGCAAGGAAAGCCCCCGAATTACTGATCAAGGACCTGCCGGCCAGCGTGACGTATGGCAGCACCGCGTGGCTCAACCTGTCGATCGCCGCCGCGACGATAGAAGCGCAAACACCGGGAAAGGTGCCGAACATGACCTTTGCCCAGGTCATGTCGGCCGCTGAAGGCGCCAGCCTGCAAGACCTGTCCATCACCCAAAAAGCGCAAAGTGCGGCCCTGCGGGTCTGGGGCGTCGTAAACGGCGTTATCAGCCAGGCCGAAGCCGATCGGTACAACGATGCCGACATCGACAAGGTCAAAACCGCTTTCAATCAACAAGCGAATTTACGGCTAGAAGCCACCGGCCAGATCCAAACCGACATGCCCAGCCGTAAAGACATCGCGTTGGCCAAACTAAAAGAACGTTTTGGCGAGGATGTCCCGTTTGAAGAGAAGCTGCTAACGGTCAAGGACACCAGCCAACCCTACGCGCAACCGCTCTACGACCCCAATCGAGCGCCAGCAGGCCACCATTCGCTCTTGGATATCGCCATGAGCGGGCTGGATCAGTTTTCGTGGGAAACCAAAGACCCGCGCATCCTTGACGCACTGGAAGGTAAGTCCCTGGCATTCGATGTAAACGCCGTCTTTAATTCTCAACTTTCCCAAGCAATCAACTCACGCAAACAAGGCATTGGTACGACGGTCAAACACTTGATCGCTCAGCTCCCGCTGGCAGACAGGCAAAACCTGGAATACGGGAAGCTGGAGTTCTATCAAAACAATACATACCAGTTGGGTATGGGGTTCACTGGCAGAACCCTTGTAGAGAAAAACGAACAACTGCTGGTTAAAGCCACCGGGGGCAGCGGCGAAACGGTTTACGCGATCGACCTTAAGCAGGGTTCCATCACCACGGTCCCAGGCACCGTATTGACCAAAGAACGTGATCGCGAGTCAAACCTCGTCTATCCAATAGAGCAGTTCCTCCCAACCAACGCCGATGACACCGTTTGGCAGCCAAACAACACTGCGGGGAATCCACTGTCCGTTCCCGACAGCTTTTCAAGCAACCGAACGCAATCCATTGCCGATGCGTTTGTCGAACACCTGGATATTGATAACAAGGACGTGGTCAAGCAGGCCAGGGGAACCACCACCTACGATCAACAGATGGACGTCGAGGAGAAACTGGCGGATTTCTTTCTCGACCTGATTCCCCTGAGATCGGCCATCGTCAACTTCAAGAACGGCAACGTCCTGGACGGTGTTGTCGATCTGGGGATGGATATTTTCGGATTCGTCACTGCCGGCGCAGGTGCAGCAGCGAAAATTGGGAACGTTGCGGTCAAGGGCTTCAGCGCGACAACCAAGGCGGTTCGGGTGGCAAAAATTTTGGGAACCACGCTCATCGGTGAGCTCAACCCAGCGAGCGGGCTGGGTGATCTGGTGCAGGGAGGCGCCAAGCTGATCGGCAAAGGCATCGACACCATCAAGAAAACCAGTGGGGCCTTTAATATGGCAAGGGTCATCGCCAACGAGCATGGGCCCATTACTCACGGCACCTTCAAGATCGCCGACCAGACCTTCCGGGCCGACACCATCCTGTCCAACGGCCAACGGTATGCCTACGACCCCGCGGCGATGAAGCCCTACGGCACGCCTTTGGCAGACTTCAACCCACTCGACACCTTGGCACCCGGCTCCCCCCATACCCACTCCCCGTCCCCTGCACAGCACCGTCATCGATACAACCCTATGGCCTCCATCGCGCGCCCAGTGCGAGTCAGAAAGCCGTTGCCCGTCGGCGACTACGCAGAAAGTATGCGCGGCAAACTGGAACCGGATCATTTCAAACCCGACACCAAGATGGCGACCATTCAAAAGTTCAAAGATGAAATGAAGGACTATTTTGACGCCATCCAGCAGGCGGGCCTCCCGACGCGACCGACCATCCCGCACATCGCCGGCAACGTCCCTGTCCCTGACCTGATCGAAACAGCGTTGAAAGCCTCGCAAGGCGTGGTATTTGGAGAATCCCACAAGCAGATGGCGAGCTTCCGGGCACTGTTCGATAACGTCGCCACACTAAAAAACGAGGGCGTTAAAAGAGTTTACTTCGAGGGGTTGATAGATATGCCCCAAGGGCTTGTCGACGACGGAATTGGCATCCTTGGTCAAAGCAAGCAGCTTCGAAGCGGCCCGACATTCCAAGAGTTACGCAAAAAGCTGGAGGATAACGGCATAGAGGTCTTGCCTCTTGATCACTACTACCTCACCCGCCACAAAGACCTACGCGGCTTGAAGAAGCCGACCACTACTGGCTCCGCGTCGATCACGCGGCTTGAAGAGTTCAACTATTACGCCGCTGAAACCATCCAGGCCACCTCAGGTGCTGATAAGTGGGCTGCATTGGTTGGGCATTCACATATGAACACCTCCGAAGGTGTGCCCGGCCTCGCTGAGTTGACCGGCAGCATCGGCATTGGTGTGTTTGACAGGCCCAGCGCCACGAACCATTTCGGAACCAGAGTCCTGGGCCATCCACAGGATCCCACCAAACCGGTCGGCAGCGGCGGTATCCCCGGCGATCTCCAGATTTACATCAAGCCGTAAACCCAAATCCCACCCGGCACACTAGCGGTCACAGCGCATGGCCCACCCCTAGCGCTGCAACCCCGCGCCGGGTGGGGCGCGCCGCTCAACCCATTATCGGCACGGTTTACCGAGACAACTGTCCATGGGCTCCCAGTTGAATGGCCAATCCCAACCGTTTAGCCCTTCACTTTATTTGCACGAGCGTACCTAAAGCTAAGCGTTGCCAAGCCGATAGCCCAACGAAGCTCTAAAAAAGCCGCGTCGATAATAAACGCTTCGTAAGGACGACCCCATGCCCCCAATGCGCTCTATCCAAGCCCGCTATACCCTGTTTCTGGTGCTGTTCGTCCTGGTGCTATTCGTGTTGACCGTCGTGGGTATCGGCCAGTTGGTCGCACCCAAGCTGCGACAGACCGAAGAACAGGTGGTGCTCAACCGCATCAGTGAGGTGGCAGAACAAATTCAGGGCGAACTGAACAAGGTTCAGGCCCAGCAACGCACCATCACCCAAACTATTCCACTGCTCGACAGCGATGCCATCGACAAGGTCCTGCCAGGCCTGGTCGACCAATATGGTGAACTGAAGGTATTTGGTGGTGGTATCTGGCCGCTGCCCAACCAGCGCACGCCGGGCCGCAACAAGCACAGCACGTTCTGGCACCGCGATGCGTCGGGCAAGCTGGCGGTGAACACGTTCTGGAACAGCGACCCCGCGCCCAACTATTACGACCAGAGCTGGTACAAAGGCGGCCTCGCTTCGCCGCGCGGGCAATGCGCCTGGGCGGCTGCCTACAAAGACGACGCCAGCCAGGAGCCGCGCACCAACTGCGCCATGGCGATCCAGCGTGACGGCGCCGCCTATGGCGTGGCCACCATCGACGTGACCCTGGGTTTCTTCAATGACCTGGTGGCCAGCAAGGAAAAAGACATCGGCGGGCAAATGCTGATCGTCGAGGGCGATGGCAAGATCATCAGCAACAGCTCGCGCCTGAGCAGCCCCGTGGTGTTGAAGAACATCAGCGAACTGACGTCCACCTCGGCATTTGCCACCCAGGTCAGCAAAGCCCTGGCCCATCGCGACCAGGCACTGCAACGCAGCGAGTTCGACAATGGCGGCGTGGCCAGCACTTTCTATCTGCGCCCCATCGAAGGCACGCCATGGTTCCTCGCCACCGCCCTGCCCACTTCACTGATCACTGCCCAGCGCGATGACGTGCTCGGCAGTCTGGCGCTGTTGCAGATCCCAATGGTGTTGCTGCTGGTGCTGCTGGCGGCGTATGCGATCCGCCAACTGGTGCAGCGCATGAAGATCCTCAAAACCAATATCGACGCGCTGTCCGCTGGCGATGCCGACCTCACGCGACGTATCACCATCCGCGCCGAAGACGAACTCGGCGCCATCGGTCACTCGGTGAACCACTTCATCGTCTACCTGCAAAACATGATCGGCGAAGTCACCCAGGCCACCGGCGCGATGTCGTCAGGCCTTGAGCAATTGCAACGGACCTCGGCCCATACCAACCAGATCCTGGTGCGTCACGCCTCGGAAACCGACCAGACCGTCACCGCCATCACCGAGATGAGCTCCACCGCCGACAACGTCGCGCAAAACGCGGCCGAAACCGCCTCGTTCACTCAGCGCGCCAATGAGCACGCCGATCGCTCCCGCGTGGTCGTTGGGGAAGCATCCACCAGTGTCAGCGCCCTGATCGGCGAAGTTGCCAGCGCCACCCACACCGTGGAAAACATGCGCCAGGACGCCGCGCGCATCACCGAAACCCTCGGGGTGATCGGCGCCATTGCTGGCCAGACCAACCTGTTGGCCCTCAACGCCGCCATTGAAGCGGCGCGGGCCGGTGAACAAGGTCGAGGCTTTGCAGTGGTTGCCGACGAAGTGCGCGCCTTGGCTGCGCGCACTCAGGCAAGCACCTCGCAGATCAACGAGATGCTGGCACGCCTGACTGCCGGGGTGAGCTCCTCGGTCGCGGCCATGGAAAATACCCAGGCCAGCTGCCAATCGGCAGCGGATGCCACGGCGCGGGTCAACGCCGGGCTGGATGAAATGGCGGGTTCCGTGAGCCATATCAACAACCTCAGCACGCAGATCGCCACAGCCGCCGAGCAGCAAAGCGCGGTGACCGAGGAGATCAACCGCAGCATGGTGCAAATCCGACACATGGTCGAAGAGTTGGTACAAAGCGGCCATGCCACCGAAACCAATACCCAGAGCCTGCTGGATGCCAATGGCCGGGTGATCGCCTTGATGGGCCGCTTTAAAGTGCGCTGATCAATTCTCTGAAGGCTCCCGTGCAAAGCGCGGGAGTCGGACTATTCTGACAGTTCCAAGTGTTAAGCCCCGCCACACAGGAGGTGTGCCATGCGCGCTGTCGAGCAGTCGTTCCGCTTGGAGCGGATCAGTCAGGAACGCTTTATCCAAGCCCCCATTGACGCTGTTTACGACTACGTGACCCAACCGGATCGCTGGCATGAATGGCACCCCACATCCCTCGGGGCCGACACCGGCACCACCGGATCGCTCCCCGCCGGTGCACGCTTTACCGAAATGATCGACCTGCTCGGTGTACGCGTGCCCATGAGCTACCGCGTGCAGATCGCCCGTCGTCCCGACGAGTTCAAGACGGTGTTCACGTCCCTCGCCGTCGATGGTTCCATCCACTATTTCCTGCTGCCCTTTCACGACGGCACGCTGTTCAAGCGTGTGCTGACCTATGAAACCGAATTGCAGTTGGCCAGCCTGCACGAACGCATGATCGAACTATCAGCGATTGCGCTGGACCAGCTCAGGCTCCGCCTGGAAAACGTCAACCTTGTATAACTTTGAAACATTACAACGGCGCCCCCTTCAAAAAAGCGCGGAGAATGCCCGGCTTACTGCCTGGTCTTGGACGAAAACCTGATGAAAACCCCATTGCGATTGGCCCTGCTTTCAGCCCTCTTCACCACCACCCTGGCCCAGGCCGCTGACCTCATCCCCATCGACGTGCACCGTGACGCCAACTGCGGCTGCTGCAAAAAGTGGATCAGCCACCTGGAAAGCAACGGCTTCAAGGTCAACGACCATGTCGAAGCTGACATGAGTGCCGTCAAGCAACGCCTGGGCGTGGCCCCGCGCCTGGGCTCCTGTCACACCGCCGTGATCGACGGCAAATTCGTCGAGGGCCACGTGCCCGCCGATCAAGTGCTTGCCTTGCGCAAGCGCGACGACCTGCTGGGCATTGCCGCACCGGGCATGCCGATGGGTTCGCCCGGCATGGAAATGGACGGGCGCAGCGAGGCCTATCAAGTCATCGGGCTGACCCGGGACGGCAACGATGTCGTGGTGGCTGAGTACCCGGCGCACTGATCGATGCTGATGGGTTACCTCGGGCTGTTCTTCGCCGCCTTTGGTGCGGCGACCTTACTCCCATTGCAATCCGAAGCGGTGCTGGTAGGCCTGCTGGTCAGCGGGCATTACGGGTTGTGGTGGCTGCTGGGTATCGCAACCCTGGGCAATGTTCTCGGGTCGCTGGTCAACTGGTGGCTGGGCCGCTGGGTGGAGCACTTCAAGGGTCGGCGCTGGTTTCCGGTCAGCGACAGGCAACTGGAAAAAGCGCGCACCCATTACCAGCGCTGGGGACACTGGACGCTGCTGCTCAGTTGGGTGCCGATCATTGGCGACCCGCTGACGTTGGTGGCCGGGGTAATGCGTGAGCCCTTGTGGCGGTTTCTGCTGCTGGTGACCCTGGCTAAAGGCCTGCGCTATGCCGTGCTGGCCGCCGTGACCTTGCAATGGGTGTTAATCCCCACTTAATCCCTCGCAAAGAGCATCCGGACACCCTTCCTGGAGCCCCGCCCATGCCTCTATTCCGCGCTTTTTGCATCGCCGGCCTGCTGACGGCCAGCACAGCGACTGCGCTCGCGGCCACCTACGGTCCCGAGCTGCAAGGTTTCCAGTACCCCTACCCCCTTGAACATTTCCAATTCCAATCCCAAGGCGAATCCCTGCAAATGGGCTACATGGACGTGCCGGCCAAAGGCACCGCCAATGGTCGCGCCGTCGTGCTGATGCACGGCAAAAATTTCTGTGGTGCAACGTGGGAAAGCTCGATCAAGGCCCTGAGTGATGCCGGTTACCGAGTGATCGCACCGGACCAGGTCGGTTTTTGCAGCTCCAGCAAACCCGAGCACTACCAGTACAGCTTCCAGCAGTTGGCCCTCAACACCCACCAACTGCTGGAAAAGCTCGGCATTCAAAAGGTCACCCTGCTCGGCCACTCCACCGGCGGCATGCTCGCCACGCGTTACGCGCTGATGTACCCCGAGCAGACTGAGCAGTTGGCTCTGGTCAACCCCATCGGCCTGGAAGACTGGAAAGCCCTGGGCGTGCCTGCGCTCAGCGTCGACCAGTGGTATGCCCGTGAACTGAAAGTCAGCGCCGATGGGATTCGCCAATACCAGCTCAACACGTACTACGTCGGCCGCTGGAAGCCGGAATACGAGCGGTGGGTGGATATGTATGCCGGCCTGAGCAACGGCCCGGGGCATACGCGGGTCGCATGGAACTCGGCGTTGATTTACGACATGATCTTCACCCAGCCGGTGTACTACGAATTCAAGAACCTGCAGATGCCTACCCTCTTGCTGATCGGCACCTCCGACAACACCGCCATCGGCAAGGACGTCGCGCCGCCCGAGGTCAAAGCTAAGCTCGGCAACTACGCGGTGTTGGGCAAAACCGTGGCCAAGCTGATCCCCCACGCAACGCTGGTGGAGTTTCCCGGCCTGGGCCACGCGCCGCAGATGGAAGAACCGGCGAAGTTTCACCAGGCGCTGTTGCAGGGTTTGAACGCGCTTTAATCCAACCTTTTTCGAGGCACTCGTGAATGTCGGTACAAATCGCAGTCATTGATGATTGGCAGAATGTGGCCCGTGACGTGGTGGATTGGTCGGTGCTGGAGTCGGTCGGCCAGGTGCACTTCCTGCACGATTACCCGGCCGATACCGCCGTAATGATCGAACGTCTGCAAGCGTTCGAAGTGATTTGCGTGATGCGTGAACGCACCCCATTCGACGCCGCGCTGTTGCAGGGGCTGCCCAACCTCAAGTTGCTGGTGACCGGCGGCATGCGCAACGCGGCCATCGATATCCCCGCCGCCAAGGCCCTGGGCATTCACCTCTGCGGCACCGACAGCTATAAACAGGCGGCGCCGGAATTGACGTGGGCGTTGATCATGGCCTCCACCCGCAACCTGCTGGCCGAGGCCAACTCCGTGCGCGCCGGGCACTGGCAGGTTGGCCTTGGCGGCGACCTGTACGGGAAGACGCTGGGCATCCTTGGTCTGGGCAGCATCGGCCAGAAGGTCGCGCAATTTGCCCAAGTCTTCGGCATGCGCGTGATTGCCTGGAGCGAAAACCTCACGCCGGAGCGTGCGACACAAGCCGGTGCGACTTGGGTCAGCAAGGAAGACCTGTTCAAACAGGCCGATATCCTGACCATCCACCTGGTACTCAGCGACCGCACCCGCGGCCTGGTGGATGCCGAGGCGCTGGGCTGGATGAAACCGACGGCGCGTCTGGTGAATACCGCGCGTGGGCCGATTGTGGATGAGCAGGCATTGGTTGAGGCATTGAGCCGTGGTCGCCTGGCGGGGGCTGCACTGGATGTGTATGCCGAGGAGCCGTTGCCGCTGGATCATCCGTTCCGCCGCTTGCCCAATGTGCTGGCCACGCCCCATGTGGGCTATGTGAGCGAGCAGAATTACCGGCAGTTCTACCAGCAGATGATCGAGGATATCCAAGCCTGGGCGAACAACGCGCCCATCCGCCCGCTCGGCTGACGCACCAATACAGGGCGCCTCTCGCCGCAGAGGCGCACGCCGCCCCTGTGGTGAGAGGTTTGCTCAGAAAATAAGCTCACATCCTCCTGTCCACGGCCGCCACACCCCCTGTGGTGAGCAGGTTTGCTCAGAAAATAAGCTCACAACCTGCTGCGACAGGCGCCACTACCTCTGTGGTGAGCAGGCTTGCCCTGCGCCGGAGTGCGAAGCGCTCCCAAATGACTCGCCTTGCTGCATCAGGTACATAGGCGGTGCTCCTAATGGGGCCGCTTCGCAGCCCAGCGCAGGGCAAGCCTGCTCACTACAAAGTGCAGCTCAGCCCCTACTCCACAGTCGCAAACAATCCTGAGGTGAGAGGTTTGCTCAGAAATAAGCTCACAACCTCCTGCCCACGGGCGCCACAACCTCTGTGGTGAGCAGGCTTGCCCTGCGCCGGAGTGCGAAGCGCTCCCAAATGGCTCGCCTTGCTGCATCAGGTACATAGGCGGTGCCCCTAATGGGGCCGCTTCGCAGCCCAGCGCAGGGCAAGCCTGCTCACTACAAAGTGCAGCTCAGCTCCTACTGCACAGTCGCAAACAATCCTTTGGTGAGAGGTTTGCTCAGAAATAAGCTCACAACTTCCTGCCCACGGGCGCCACAACCCCTGTGGTGAGCAGGCTTGCCCTGCGCCGGAGTGCGAAGCGCTCCCAGATGGTTCACCTTGATGCATCAGGTACATAGGCGGTGCTCCCAATGGGGCTGCTTCGCAGCCCAGCGCAGGGCAAGCCTGCTCACTACAAAATACGGCTCAGCCCCACTCCACAGTCGCAAACAACGCGGTGGTGAGAGGTTTGCTTAGAAATAAGCTCACAACCTCCTGCCCACGGGCGCCACAACCTCTGTGGTGAGCAGGCTTGCCCTGCGCCGGAGTGCGAAGCGCTCCCAAATGGCTCGCCTTGCTGCATCAGGTACATAGGCGGTGCTCCCAATGGGGCTGCTTCGCAGCCCAGCGCAGGGCAAGCCTGCTCACTACAAAATACGGCTCAGCCCCACTCCACAGTCGCAAACAACGCGGTGGTGAGAGGTTTGCTTAGAAATAAGCTCACAACCTCCTGCCCACGGGCGCCACAACCTCTGTGGTGAGCAGGCTTGCCCTGCGCCGGAGTGCGAAGCGCTCCCAAATGGTTCACCTTGCTGCACCAGGTACATAAGCGGTGCCCCTAATGGGGCCTCTTCGCAGCCCAGCGCAGGGCAAGCCTGCTCACTACAAAACCCAGGTCAAACCGCATTACCTCGAAATACACCACTGCCCCACAGACAATTGGCTAATAACCACTGACTCTCAGGTTAAAAGTTTTTTGTCCTACAAAATCTTCCCAGAAACCCTACAGGCTATGAGGATCTGTCCTAGACTGATGACCGATGGGTCCGTTCCAAAACAAAAACCCCGCAAAAAATCTAAACTTTCCGACTCTGCCATTGGTCCAGTTTTAAGGTAAGGCGAGCACACACGCTTCACAGCACATGCCCGTCCATCCAATCTTTTTTCGCAATCCGTGCAACTGGCATACGCCTTGCCAGTTTGTACAGTGCTTGTGCGCCTGGCCGCAGGATGCGGCCAATCGGAGCTAGTGGCAGCGGGCCATTAGCCGACCAACAAAATGGGAGTGCATTATGATCAGTGCCGCAGTAGATACTCAGGGAGAGCGTTTCAGTCAGCCTGCAGGGGGGCCTACGTCGTTGGCCGACCTGCCAAGCTCTGTGCGGCCGATCGTGAGTCACAACCCGAATCGAAAGAAAGTGCTGTTTGTCACGTCCGAGTTTGCTGACCTGGTGAAAACCGGTGGCTTGGGCGACGTCTCCGCGGCCCTGCCCCGTGCCATGGCTCACCTGCATGATGTGCGCGTGTTGATCCCCGGCTACCCGCAGGTCATGGAAAGCGACAACCCGATCCACATCATCGGTGAACTGGGCGGCCACGCCGCGCTGCCGCCATGCAAGATCGGGCGTATGGACCTCAAGGACGGCCTTGTCATTTATGTGTTGATCTGCCCCGAGCTCTACGAGCGTGAAGGCACGCCTTACGGTGCCAACAACGGCCGCGACTGGCCGGACAACCATATCCGCTTCGCCCGCCTGGGCCTGGCCGCCGCTGACATCGCCGCCAACCTCGCACAGATCCACTGGTGCCCGGACTTGGTGCACGCCCACGACTGGCCTGCTGGCCTGGCCCCGGCGTATATGCACTGGCGTGGGTCACGTACGCCGACCCTGTTCACCATTCATAACTTGGCCTATCAAGGTGTGGTCAGCCTGGCCTCGACGCCAGAGCTGGGTATCCCGCCCCACGCCCTGCAGCAGGAAGGCATGGAGTTCTACGGCAAGATGTCGTTCCTCAAGGCCGGCATGGCTTATTCCAGCCATATCACCACGGTTAGCGCCACCTACGCCCAGGAAATCACCACCCCGGAATTTGGCTGCGGCCTCGACGGTTTTCTCGCCGCCAAGACCCAGCAAGGCCTGCTCAGTGGTATCCCCAACGGGATTGATGAAAGCTGGGAAACCTCCACCGACGAACACCTGACTCACAACTTCAATATCGGCGACTGGGAAGGCAAGGCAATCAATGCCGCCCACGTGCGCGAATTGTTCGGTCTGCACGATTCCACCGGCCCGCTGTTCGCCGTGGTCTCGCGTCTTGTCTACCAAAAAGGCCTGGACCTGACCGAAGCGGTGGCTGGCTTCATCGTTGAGAACGGCGGCCAGATCGCAATCATCGGGCGCGGCGAACCGGAAGAAGAACAGGCCATGCGTGAACTGGCCCTGCGCTTCCCGGGCCAAGTCGGCGTGCGCATCGGCTTCAACGAAACCGACGCGCGCCGTATGTTTGCCGGCAGCGACTTCCTGCTGATGCCATCGCGCTACGAGCCCTGCGGCCTGAGCCAGATGTACGCCCAGCGCTTCGGCTCACTGCCGGTGGCACGCAATACCGGCGGGCTGGCAGACACTATCGAAAATGGCGTCACCGGGTTCCTGTTCAATGAATCCACGGTGGAAAGTTATGAAGAAGCCCTGAGCCGCGCGTTCAAGGTCTTCGCTTTCCCAGGCCTGCTCAACGCCATGCGTTGCCGTGCCATGACCCAACCGTTCAATTGGTGCCAGGCAGTCGAACCCTACGCCGAACTCTACGAACAACTTGTGGCCAAGGCCCTGGGGAAATCAGTCAAGTAATCAAGGGAGGCCTCTATAGATGCCGTTACGGACTCTAGAAACCTGGCCCCACGGCGCAATCATGCTGGACGCGCAACACACGCGTTTTGCCTTGTGGGCGCCAGACGCGTTTTATGTCAGCGTTGAATTGGAAGACGGCAAATCAGTTGCCATGCTGCCGCAGGCAGAGGGCTGGTTTGAAGTAGAAATAAAGTGCCCGGCGGGCACGCTCTACCGCTACAACATCGACGGGGAAAAAGACGTGCCCGACCCCGCATCCCGGGCCCAAGCGTGCGATGTGCACGGTTGGAGCCGGGTGGTTGACCCCCTCGCCTATAAATGGCGGCACAGCCAATGGCAAGGTCGCCCGTGGCATGAGGCGGTGATCTACGAGCTGCATGTCGGCGCAATGGGAGGCTACGCCGGCGTGGAGAAACACCTGCCACGCCTGGCCGAGCTGGGCGTCACGGCCATTGAGTTGATGCCCTTGGCGCAGTTCCCCGGCGAACGCAACTGGGGCTACGACGGGGTTCTACCCTACGCGCCCCATTCCTCGTACGGCACGCCCGAGCAGCTCAAGCACTTGATCGACAGCGCTCACGAGCACGGCCTGGCCGTGATCCTCGACGTGGTCTACAACCACTTCGGTCCTGACGGCAACTACCTGGGCCAATACGCCCAAGGCTTTTTTCGCGAAGACGTGCACACCCCCTGGGGCGCGGGGATCGATTTCGAGCGCCGCGAGGTGCGCCACTTTTTCCTCGACAACGCACTGATGTGGCTGATGGAGTACCGCTTCGACGGCCTGCGCCTGGATGCCGTGCACGCCATCGACAATCCCGGTTTCCTGCAACAACTGGCACAGCGTGTGCGCCAGCAGGTCGACACCGGTCGCCACGTTTGGCTGGTGCTGGAGAACGAATTCAACCAGGCCAGCCTGCTGGAGCATGATTTCGATGCACAGTGGAATGACGACGGCCATAACGCGCTGCACGTGCTGCTCACCGGTGAAACCGACGCCTATTACAGCGACTTCGCCGCAGACACCACAGCCAAGCTGGCGCGCTGCCTGGGCGAAGGGTTCATCTACCAAGGCGAGACCACACGCCATGGCCACACCCGTGGCGAACCCAGCGCGCACCTTCCACCCAGTGCCTTTGTGCTGTTTTTGCAGAACCACGACCAGATCGGCAACCGCGCGTTGGGCGAGCGCCTGCATCAACTGTGCTCGCCTCAGGCACTCAAGGCCGCGACCACGTTGCTGCTGCTGTCGCCGATGATCCCGCTGATGTTCATGGGCGATGAGGTCAACGCCAAAGAGCCCTTTCTATTTTTCACCGACCACCACGGCGAACTGGCCGAAGCGGTACGTGAAGGCCGGCGCAACGAGTTTGCCGACTTCGCCGCATTCCAGGATCCCGAGCGACGCGAACGCATCCCTGACCCCAACGCCCTGCCTACCTTCCAGCAATCAAACCCGACATTTACCGACAGCGAACAGGCGCAGTTCTACCGCCAACTGCTGAGCCTGCGCCATCGCCACCTCGTGCCGCACTTGCCCGGCAGTGTGGCGCTGGGCGCCCAAGTGCTGGCGGACGGCGCTGTGACAGCCCGCTGGCGATCGGGCAATGGCAGCCTGTTGCAGATCGACCTGAACCTCAGTGCCACGCCCGTGAATCATCCGGCGCCGGAGCACCTACTTTTTGCCACGCCTGCTGAGCAAGGCGCGCAACTGCCGCCGTACAGCGCGCGCGTCAGCCTTTCCCCTGTTGGAGAACACCCTTGAGTGAAGCGAACCTGGAAATCCTCGCCAGCCGCGCAGGCCTGGCCGTCGATTGGATCGACGCCAACGGCCGCCCGCAACGCGTGACACCCGATGCCCTGCGCGCTGTCCTCAAAGGCCTCGGTCATCCGGCCGACAGCGACGCAGAGATCAATACCAGCCTGCTGGAACTGGAGCGGGCGCAACAAGACAAACACCTGCCGCCCTTGATGACGGTCGACAGCGGCGACGGCCTTGACTTGGCGCACTACTTCGAACCCGACACCCTGTGCCGTGTCAGCCTGGAAGACGGCGAAACCCTGGACCTGCGCCTGGACGGCGCCGCCGTGCTGCCGGGCATCATCGCCCTGGGCTACCACCAGGTGCACATTAACGACCAGACCTTCACGCTGGCCGTCGCCCCCACTCACTGCTACAGCGTCGCCGACTCGGTCGACAGCCAGCCCGCCCGCGCCTGGGGCCTGAGTGCGCAGCTGTACTCGCTGCGCCGTCTGGGCGATGGGGGCTTCGGCGACACCCTGGCCCTGGAACACCTGGCCCGTTCTGCCGCCGAGCGCGGCGCCGATGCCCTGGCAATCAGCCCGATGCACGCGATGTTCAGCGCCGACACAGGGCGCTACAGCCCCTATTCGCCGTCCAGCCGTTTGTTCCTCAACAGCTTGTACGCCTCGCCCGGCTGCATCCTTGGCGAACGTGAAGTGCGCAACGCCATCGACGCCCTTGGTCTGGAGGATGAGCTGCACGCACTGGAGCAACACACCCTGATCGAGTGGCCCGCCGCCGCCAAAGCCAAGCAACGCCTGTTGCGCGCGCTGTACGAAGACTTCCGCCACGGCCAGCATCCGCAACATGCCGATTTCCTGAGTTTCCGCCAGGCCGGCGGTGAAGCCCTGGAAAATCACTGTCGCTTTGAAGCGGTGCAAGCTGTGCGCGCGGCTGCCGGCGAAGCGCTCGACTGGCGCCACTGGCCGCAGGAGTGGCGTACCCCGCAGAGCCCGGCGCTGGCGAAGTTTGCCGAGGACAACCGAGAAGAGATCGGCTACTTCGCCTTCACCCAATGGCTGATCGCCCGCTGCCTTGAGCGCGCGCAACAAGCCGCCAAGGGCAGTGGCATGGGCGTTGGCTTGATCGCCGACCTGGCGGTGGGAGCTGACGGCGGTGGCAGCCAGGCCTGGAGCCGCCAGGATGAACTGCTGGCCAACCTGACCGTGGGCGCGCCGCCGGACATCCTCAACCGTGCGGGCCAGGGCTGGGGCATTTCCGCGTTCTCGCCGGAAGGCCTCCAGCGCAATGGGTTCCGCGCATTTATCGAGATGCTGCGCGCCAACTTCGCCCATGCCGGTGGTTTACGCATCGACCATGTGATGGGCCTGCAACGCCTGTGGGTCATCCCCATGGACGCATCCCCTCGCGAAGGCGCTTACCTGTATTACCCGGTGGACGACCTGTTGCGTCTGTTGGCGCTGGAATCTCACCGCCATCAAGCCATCGTCCTCGGTGAAGACCTCGGCACTGTGCCCGACGGCCTGCGCGAAAAACTCAGCAGCCGCTCTATCCTGGGGATGCGTGTGCTGCTCTTCGAGCAAGGCCACGATGGTCAGTTCACGCCGATTCTCGACTGGCCGAACAACGCCCTGGCCACTACCAGCACCCACGATTTGCCCACGCTCAATGGTTGGTGGCACAGCCGCGACATCGATTGGAACATCCAACTCGGCCTGATCGATGCGCCCACCGTGGAGCAATGGAGCGAACACCGCCTGCGCGAACGCCAGGCCCTGCGCCAGGCCTTGAGCCAGGACCCGCAGAACTTCGTTGACGAGATCCGTAACGAAACCGACCACATGATCGACGCCAGCGTGCGCTACCTCGGCCATACCCGTGCGCCGTTGGTGCTGTTGCCACTGGAAGACGCCCTGGGCGTCGAAGAACAAGCCAACCTGCCCGGCACCACCGATACCCATCCCAATTGGCGCCGACGCCTGGCGGGTGAGGCTTCAAGTTTGCTGGACAATGCCGGAGCCGCGCGCCGCCTTGAACTATTGGCCGTCGCGCGCAACCAGGCCTATGAGCGTGACCGATGAAGACACTGCCCCTGCGCGCCACCCAGCGCCTTCAATTTCATAAAGGCTTTACGTTGGACGATGCGGTGCCGCTGGTGCCGTATTTTGCCGAGTTAGGCATCAGCCATCTTTACGCTTCGCCCCTGCTAAGCGCCCGCGCCGGGTCCATGCACGGCTACGACGTGGTCGACCCGACCCGCGTCAATCCGGAACTGGGCGGTGAACCCGCCTTGCGCCGCCTGGTCGCCGCCCTGCGTGAACACGACATGGGGCTGATCCTCGATATCGTCTCCAACCATATGGCCGTTGGCGGTGCCGATAACCCGTGGTGGCTGGACCTGCTGGAGTGGGGCCGCCTGAGCCCGTACAGCGAGTTCTTCGACATCCAGTGGCACTCGCCCGACCCGCTGCTCAAGGGTCAACTGTTGATGCCGTTTCTGGGCAGCGACTACGGCGAAGCGTTACAGACCGGCACCCTGACATTGCATTTCGATGCGGTCCACGGCGCATTTTATGTCGAGCATTACGAGCATCGCTTCCCAATCTGCCCACGGGATTACGCGTTGATCCTGGGCAGCGATGAAACGCTCAAACCCCTGGCTGACCGTTTCGCCGCCCTCGCCTATCAGGACGACACCTACGCCGAAGCCGCCTGGCTCAAGCAGGCGCTGGCCGAGCGGGCGACTGAAGTCCTGGCGGCTATCGAAGACCGCTTGACCCAGTTCGATGGGCGCCAACCCGAGGGTTTCAATCGCCTGCATCAGTTGCTCGAACAACAGGCCTACCGCCTGGCGAGCTGGCGCACGGCGGCAGACGATATCAACTGGCGGCGCTTCTTCGACGTCAATGAGCTGGGTGGCCTGCGCGTAGAACGCACGGCGGTGTTTGAGGCCACCCACGGCAAGATTTTCGAACTGATCAGCGAAGGTTTGGTGGATGGGTTACGTATCGACCATATCGACGGCCTGGCCGACCCGCGGGGTTATTGCCGCAAGCTGCGTCGCCGAGTGGACGCCCTGGCACCTGGGCGGCACTTGCCGATCTTTGTCGAGAAGATCCTCGGTGAAGGCGAAACCCTGCGTGAGGATTGGTGTGTGGACGGCACCACCGGTTATGAATTCATGGACCAACTGTCCTTGCTGCAACACCAGCCGGACGGCTTTGCACCGCTGGCCGAGCTGTGGACACGCCATACCGAACGGCCCTCAGCGTTTATCGAAGAAGCCCGTCTGGCCCGCCAGCAGATCCTCAACGGCTCGTTGGGCGGGGACTTTGAAAGCGTCGCCCAAGCGCTCCTGCAAGTGGCCCGCGACGATGTGATGACCCGCGACCTGACCCTGGGTGCGATTCGCCGCGCCCTGCAGGAACTGATCGTGCACTTCCCGGTGTACCGCACTTACATCAGCGCCTTGGGCCGCAGCGCCGCCGACGACGCGGTGTTCCAGCAGGCCATGGACGGTGCCCGCACCACCTTGAGCGAGGGCGACTGGCCGGTGCTGGATCACCTCGAAAAATCCCTCGGCGGCCAGCCTTGGCGCCAACGTCCGGTGGGCCGTGAGCGCAAGATCCTCAAGCATGCCTGCGTACGCTTCCAGCAACTGACCTCGCCCGCGGCCGCCAAAGCCGTGGAAGACACCGCGTTCTATCGCTCAGCGGTGCTGCTGTCGCGTAATGATGTGGGCTTCAGTACTGAGCAGTTCAGCGCACCGTTGACCGAATTCCATTCGATCAACCAACAGCGCTTGGAAGCCTTCCCGGATAACCTGCTGGCCACCGCCACCCACGACCACAAACGCGGCGAAGACACCCGCGCTCGACTGGCAGTGCTCAGCGAGTGCGCCGACTGGTACGTGGAACAGGTTGAGCAGTGGCGCACCCTGGCAGCACCGTTACGCAGCGATGCCGACACGCCGTCGGCCGGTGATGAGCTGATCCTCTACCAAGTGCTGCTGGGCAGTTGGCCGCTGGACCAGGGTGATGACTTCGACGGCTATCAACAACGCCTCTGGCAGTGGCAACAAAAGGCCCTGCGCGAAGCCAAATTGAACAGCAGTTGGAGTGCGCCCAACGACGCCTACGAACAAGGCGTGGAAGCGTTTCTGTCGCGTCTATTGCTCAGTGAAGAAGGTCGCACGTTGCGCACCGCAATTGCGGCGGCTGCCCAGGCGATTGCCCCGGCCGGGGCGCTCAACGGGCTGGCGCAATCCTTGCTTCGCATGACTGTGCCGGGTGTACCAGACCTGTACCAGGGCGCGGAGTTCTGGGACTTCAGCCTGGTGGATCCGGACAACCGTCGTCCGGTGGATTTCAGTGCACGACAACGGGCACTCGAGACCCCAACGGACATCGGCGAACTGTTGTTCAACTGGCGTGACGGGCGCATCAAACAGGCGGTGATTGCCCAGGTGCTGGCCTTGCGCAAGGCCCAGCCTGAGCTGTTTCGCAACGGTACCTACACACCGCTGGAAGTGGTCGGCCAGCATGCCGAGCGGGTGGTCGCATTCTGTCGCGAACACCAGGGCAAACGCCTGCTGGTAGTGGTTCCACGCTGGTCACATCACTTGCTGGAGAACGGTGTGTATCCCCAGATCAATGCGCAGGTTTGGGGCGATACGCGGCTGAAATTACCGTTCGCCGCACCAACTCAAAACTGGAAGGGACTTTTTCATACAGGCGCAGTCACACCAGACAAGGAGCTGTTGATCAGCACTGCCCTGGGGGATTTCCCGGTCAATGTCTTTATCAATCCTGATGATCAAGAAAGCTGAAAATTTTCTGTGAGGAGCATTGTGATGAGTACTGAAGACAAACGCATACGCGAACTGGCGCATCAGATCTGGGAGTCTGAAGGTAAGCCCCATGGTGAAGATGCGCGCCACTGGGAGATGGCGCGCAAGCTGGCCGAAGCCGAAGCGCTGACGCCGAGTAAACCCAAGGCTGGCGCCAAGCCGAAGGCCGCGCCCAAGCCGCCCGCCAAAGCCAAACCGCCGGCTCCGGTTGCCAGCAAGCCGACACCTCCTGCGGCGAAAAAGCCCTCGGCTCCGAAAAAGCCAAAGCCTTAATCCTATCAACCGCCTGCCGACGCGTTCGGCAGGCGGTTACTTCATCACACTGATTGTGAGCTGAACGTTCGTCAGCCTGGCGGCGTTCGGCCTGAAAAAAGACCCTTGCAGGAGCAACTTGAATGAGCAAACCCGACAAAAACCAAGCGACGCAGGAACATGAACCGTCGCGGATTCGCGAAGGTTTGCCCTTCCCGCTCGGTGCCACCTGGGACGGCCTGGGTGTCAACTTTGCGCTGTTTTCGGCCAACGCCACCAAGGTGGAACTGTGCCTGTTCGACGACGCCGGCGAAGTAGAGCTGGAGCGCATCGAGCTGCCGGAATACACCGACGAAATCTTCCACGGTTACTTGCCCGATGCCCATCCAGGACTGATTTACGGTTATCGGGTATACGGCGCCTACGATCCGGCCAATGGTCATCGTTTCAACCACCACAAATTGCTGATCGACCCCTACGCCAAACAGCTGGTAGGTGAGCTTAAATGGTCCGAAGCACTGTTCGGCTACACCATCGGCCATCCCGACGACGACCTCAGTTTCGACGAGCGTGACAGCGCGCCGTTCGTGCCTAAGTGCAAGGTCATCGATCCGGCACACACCTGGGGTAACGACCAGCCGGTGCGGGTGCCATGGGACCGTACGATCATTTATGAAACCCACCTGCGCGGCATCAGCATGCGTCACCCCTCGGTGGGTGAATCCGTGCGCGGCACGTGCGCCGGGTTGATGGAAGACGATGTGCTCAAGCACATTCGCCAGTTGGGTATTTCGTCGGTGGAGCTGCTGCCGGTGCACGCCTTCGTCAACGACCAGCACCTGCTGGAAAAAGGCATGACCAACTACTGGGGCTACAACAGCATCGCGTTCTTTGCCCCCGACCCGCGCTACCTGGCCAGCGGCAAGATCGCCGAGTTCAAGGAGATGGTCGCGCACCTGCACGAACAGAAGCTGGAAGTGATCCTCGACGTGGTCTACAACCACACCGCCGAAGGCAACGAGCGCGGTCCGACCCTGTCCATGCGCGGCATCGACAATGCCTCGTACTACCGCTTGATGCCTGACGACAAGCGCTTCTACATCAACGATTCCGGCACCGGTAACACCCTGGACTTGAGTCACCCGTGCGTGCTGCAAATGGTCACTGACTCCTTGCGGTACTGGGCCAACGAGATGCATGTCGACGGTTTCCGCTTTGACCTGGCAACGATCCTTGGCCGCTATCGCGATGGTTTCGACGAGCGCCACAGTTTCCTCGTGGCCTGCCGCCAGGACCCGGTACTGCGTCAGCTCAAACTGATCGCCGAGCCTTGGGACTGCGGCCCGGGCGGCTATCAAGTGGGCAATTTCCCACCGGGCTGGGTGGAATGGAACGACCGTTTCCGCGATACCGTGCGCGCATTCTGGAAAGGCGACGACGGCCAGCTCGCGGACTTCGCCGGGCGCATGACCGCCTCGGGCGAGATGTTCAATCATCGCGGTCGCCGCCCGTACAGCTCGGTGAATTTCATCACCGCCCACGACGGTTTCACCCTGCATGATCTCGTGTCGTACAACGACAAGCACAACGAAGACAACGACGAGAACAATCAGGACGGCAGCAACAACAACCTGTCCTGGAACCACGGCGTTGAAGGTCCCACCGACGACCCGGAAATCAACGCGCTGCGCCTGCGCCAGATGCGTAACTTCTTCGCCACCCTGCTGCTGGCCCAAGGCACGCCGATGATCGTCGCCGGTGACGAATTCGCCCGAACTCAGCACGGCAACAACAATGCCTATTGCCAGGACAGCGAGATCGGCTGGGTCAACTGGGAACTGGACGATGACGGCAAGTCGCTGCTCAAGTTCGTCAAACGCTTGATCAAGCTACGCTTGGCCTACCCGATCCTGCGACGTGGACGCTTCCTGGTCGGCGACTATAACGAAGACATCGGCGTGAAGGACGTAACCTGGCTCGCACCCGACGGCAACGAAATGACCACCGAACAGTGGGAAGACAGCCACGGTCGCTGCCTCGGCATGTTGATGGACGGCCGCGCCCAGGAAACCGGGATTCGTCGCGCCGGTGCCGATGCGACCTTGTTGCTGGTGGTCAACGCGCACCACGACATGGTCAATTTCCGCCTGCCGCCAGTGCCCGAGGGTGAGTTCTGGACCTGCATGCTCGATACCAATGACACCGCAGTACGCGGTCAGGAACGCTTTGATTTTGAACATGAATACGCGGTGACCGGCCGCTCGCTGTTGTTGTTTGAACTGCAGCGCGAAGACGAGGTGTGAGATGGCTTTACACGGATTCCTTCAAGGCTACCGGGGTTATGCGGACACGCAAGCCCTGGGGGATGCCCTGAAGGCGCTTCAGGAAGAAGGCCTTGACCAACTGCCGCTGCCCGGCAGCGGGCAGACCTTGGCACGCTTCAGTCGCCTGGCCCAGGTCGCCGGGCATGACTTGCGCCTGTGCAAGTTGTTTGAGGGTCATACCGACGCGTTGGCGATCATTGCAGAACTGGACAGCCCCCTGCCGCCCTTGGGTAGCACGTGGGGCATGTGGGCCGCCGAACCGCCGAGTGCCAAGGTACGCGTGCGGCGCGACGGCCATCGGCTGATGGTGGACGGTCGTAAAGCCTGGTGTTCCGGCGCGGCCGTGGTCAGCCATGGGTTGCTGACGGCCTGGGATGAAGAAGAGCGGCAGCAACTGGTCGCTGTCGAGATGCAGCAGCCGGGCGTAACTGTGACGAAGGACGGCTGGCACGCGGTCGGCATGGCGGCGACGGGCAGCGTTGAAGTGGTCTTCGAGGGGGTGCGCGGCATTGCCGTCGGCCACCCCGGTGAGTACCTCACCCGCCCCGGTTTCTGGCAAGGCGGGATTGGTATTGCGGCGTGCTGGTATGGCGCCGCGCAACGCCTGGCGGAAGTCTTGCGTGAGCAATGCGCCAAACGCCCGGAACCCCATGCCCTCGCCCACTTGGGTTCAGTGGACAGTGCGCTGAACGGGGCCGCCTGCGTTCTGCGCGCCAGCGCCGAGCACATCGACCTTGAACCTAAGGCTGATGCCCGAGTGCTGGCCCAGCAGACGCGGGCTTGCATTGAAGACACGGTCGAGCAAGTGATGCACCACGTGGGGCGTGCCGTCGGTGCAGGCCCCTATTGCAAGGACCCGCACTTTGCGCAGTTGATGGCGGATTTGCCGGTGTACCTGCGCCAGAGTCACGCCGAACGTGACTTGGCCGGCCTGGGTGAGCTGATCGCAGGCGAACCCACAGGGAGGTGGCAGTTATGAAACCCAACCCGATTGTCGGCCAAGGCACCCCACTGCATCACTGGCAGGCCTCGCCGCGGATGGCCGAGTTGCCGCAGATCAGCGTCGAACAGTTAGTACCTGAAGGGCATCGCGCCGTGATCATCGCGCCCCATCCGGATGATGAAGTGCTGGGCTGTGGTGGTCTGTTGCAAGGTCTGGCGGCGCTCGGTCGGCCCATACAGCTGATTTCGGTGACCGACGGCAGCGCCAGTCACCCCGGCTCTCGGCGCTGGCCCGTAGAGCGCCTGAGCGTGGTGCGGCCCCAGGAATCAGCGCAAGCCCTGCATCGGCTGGGTTTGCCATTGCACAGTTTGAAATGGCTGCGCGCCGGGTTTACCGACAGCAAGGTAGCGGCGCGAGAGGACGAATTGAGCGCCTTTATCCAACGCTACCTCAAGCCCACGGATGTGCTGTTTACCACGTGGCGAGAAGACGGCCACTGCGACCACGAAGCCGTAGGCCGCGCCAGTGCCAAGGCCGCCCAAGCGGTGGGCGCTACGCTGTACGAGCTGCCGGTGTGGACGTGGCACTGGGCAACCGCCGAAGACAGCCAAGTGCCGTGGCACCGCGCGCGCAAAATCCCTCTGAGCTGCGAGTCGGTGGCCCGTAAGCGCCACGCTATTCACGCGTTCGCCAGCCAATTGGAAGGTGACCCGCAGATCGGCCTGCCCCCGGTGCTCGCGCCCTATGTGGTGGAGCGCTTGCTGCAACCGTTTGAAGTGGTATTCGTATGAGTGTGGCTACGCCGTATTTCGACCAACTGTTCGCCGAAAATGATGACCCTTGGGCGTTTCGTCAACGCTGGTATGAGCGACGCAAACGCGCATTGACCCTTGCTGTGCTGACGCGTCCGCGCTATGCCGCCATTTTTGAGCCGGGCTGCGCCAATGGCGAGCTGAGTTTCGAACTGGCGCCACGCTGTGATCGCCTGCTGTGCTGTGACACCGCCGCCGCCGCCGTCAGCCTGGCGCGCAGCCGTTTGTTGGGGTTCCCCCATGCCGAGGTGCAACAGAGCCGCCTGCCGGAACAATGGCCGACCGAGCGCTTCGAGCTGATCGTGCTCAGCGAGCTGTGTTACTACCTCGACGCAGACGATTTAGGCCGCGTGATCGACCGCGCCCTCGCCAGCCTGACCGACGACGGCCAACTGCTGGCGTGCCACTGGCGCGTACCGATTGAAGGCTGTCCGCAGACGGCTGAGCAGGTGCATGCCCTGCTCCATGAACGACTGGCAATGCCGCGCATCGCCAGCTACCACGAACAGGATTTTCTCCTCGACCTGTGGTGCCGCGATGGCACCTCGGTCGCTCGCCATGAGGGCCTGCGATGATCGGCGTTCTGATCCCGGTGCATAACGAACAAGCGCTGTTACCCGACTGCCTGGACGCCGCGTTGATCGCGGCCCGCCACCCTGGCCTGCAGGGCGAAGCGGTGCAGATCCTGCTGGTGCTCGACAGTTGCAGCGATGACAGCGCAGCCATCGTCCAGAGCTACCCGGTGCAGCACTTCGAAGTACAGGCGCGCAATGTTGGGCATGTGCGCGGGCTAGGTGCGCGGCATCTGCTCAATCAGGGCGCACGCTGGATCTCCTGCACCGACGCCGACAGCCGCGTCGCGCCTGACTGGCTGGTAGCGCAGTTGGCGCTGAACGCCGATGCGGTATGCGGCACGGTGACGGTGGACGCGTGGAGCGAGGGCTTCGACCCGGCCGCGCAGATCCGCTACCTCCAGGGTTATCAGGCGCAGGACGGGCACCGGCACATCCACGGCGCCAACCTGGGGGTGAGCGCGGGCGCTTACATTCGCGCAGGCGGCTTCGAACCCTTGGCCTGCCATGAGGACGTGCAATTGGTGCGCAACCTGGAACGCTGTGGCGCCTCTATCGCCTGGAGCAATACCCCGCAGGTGATCACTAGTGCGCGCCTGGAATCCCGCGCCCAAGGCGGGTTTGGCGATTATTTGAAGAGCCTGATGCCGGCGTCGTGAAAAAATCCATATTACAGAATGTAAAAGCGGCGAATCCTTGTCTATGCTGAAGACGCCTTGCTGGTCATTCAGGGTTGAATGGCCACGCACCCATCACGGCGGAGTCTGTGGTGAATAAATAGAGTCGTCCCGTCAACGGGGCACGACCCAGCACCAATCCACAAGGATGTAACGCTCATGAAGTCTGCCTCCCTCAGTGAAGGCCGTCGCGGCCCCGCGCAAATCTGGAACACTGCGCCGCAGCTGGCGCAAATCGCCCCTATCTCTGCGACATCGCTGGTCCCGGCCGGTGCACGGGTGGTGGTCATCGCGCCCCATCCGGGCGACGAAGTGTTGGCGTGCGGCGGCATGCTGCAACTGCTCAGCACCCTTGAATATCCCCTGCAACTGATCTCCATCACCGACGGCAGCGCCAGCCATCCTGGCTCACACCGGTGGCCGGCCAGCCGCTTAAGCGTCGTGCGGCCCCAGGAAAGCGCCGAAGCGCTGCGTCGCCTGGGCATGCCCATGCATAGCCTGAAATGGATTCGCGGTGGGTTTTGCGACAACGCCCTGTCGGCCCGTGAGCCGCAACTGAGCCAATTCATCGCGCGCTACTTGCAAGCGGGCGATGTGGTGTTCACCACGTGGCGCAACGACGGCAACCCCGACCACGAAGCGGTCGGCCGCGCCAGTGCGAAGGCGTGCAATCTCGTCGGTGCGCAGCTGTATGAACTGCCGATCTGGGCCTGGCACTGGCCCGCGCGCGAGGGTGCAATCATCCCCTGGCAACGGGCGCGCAAGGTGCGCCTGGACACATGGAGCGTTGCGCGCAAACTCCACGCGGTACATGCCTATGCGAGTCAACTGGTGGGTGACCCGCAGATCGGCCTGGCGCCGATGCTGGCGCAGGTGTTGTTGGATCGCATGCGCGAGCCTTACGAGATCGTCTTCGCTTAGCCGCCGACTCGTCCGTACCTGTTATTTCTCACAGTAGCGACGCGAGGGATGTGCGTCTAAGGTTCAAAACGTGCTGCACAGGTGAGGTGCAGTCGAGAAAGCCATGCCAACCCTTTGCATTGGCCGGTGTTTTCGAAGCAGGTAACTCGTATTCCCTGATCCGTATCGCGTTCGTTGTTGCCATGGTCCTTAACCGTGCCTGTCATCAGGCACCGTGGAGTCAGGTCGCATTGAGCGAGGACGGATCATGAGCAAACGACTTCCCCAACGGACCGGCGCCAGCCTGATTATGGCGTCAGCAGCATGGCTGTTGAGCTGTTCAAGCACTGCTCAGGCGTGCACCTTCACCATCACGCCAGGTGACGATGTGGTGACCTGCACCAGCGGCGCGGGGGGCAACCTCATTGATGCGCAAGGTAACAACAGTCTGATATTTCCCTCCGGCAACGGCAGCGTGTTGGGCGTCGGTTATGGCGCGGGCAATGACCTCATCGAGATGAACACCGCGGATGCGGTCATCGGCACCAGTGGGGTCAACATGGGCGATGGCGCGAATATCTTTCGCCTGTTCCAGGGGGCGGTCAACAGTGTGATCTTGCAGGGCTCCGGTGCCGATGTGATGCAAATCAGCGGCGGTACGGCCGGTGGAATTTTCCAGGGCGCCGGATTGGACAAATTCTCCATGAGCGGCGGCACGATCACATCCCTTGCCCAAGGGGATGGCATCGACGACTTCGCCATGAGCGGCGGTACCATCACAGGCGCCTTTGAAGATGGCGACCACGGATTGATGACCGGCGGCAGCATCGGACGCGTCGACATGAAACTCGACAACAACCTGTTTGATATGCGTGGCGGCACCGTTGTCGGCAACTTCGTCACCGGCTTTGGCGACGACACGATCCTGGTATCGGGCACCAGTTTCATTGGCGGTAACCTTAGCGTCAGCGGCGGGGCCGACATCATCGTCATCAAGGGTGGCAGGATTGCCGGGGAAATTCGCATGAGCGCGGGGAATGACCAGTTCGAGTGGAACGGCGCGGGCCAACTCGACTCGGCAGTACTGCTGGCCGGCGATAACGACACGGCGCTGCTGAAAAACCTGACCGAAGCCATTGTCGCCCCTACTCCCGTTGTGGACGGCGGAACGGAGAACGATACCCTGACGTTCGACAACAGCCAGGTCAGCACACCGCAACGTTATCAGAACTGGGAAATCGTCAACCTGGATAACAATTCGAGCTTGTCCCTCGGCGGCACCTTCACACTGGGTGATGCCGCTACCGGGACCGGCACCATGAACGTGAATGGCAGCTCGGCATTACGGGTCAGTACAGGGATCATCAACCCGTTTACCGCCGGCCAACTGACGACCCTGAACAACAGCGGCCTGATCGACATGACCACCGGCAGCACCAGCACCGGCGATACCCTGACGGTCAATGGCAACTACAACGCCAGCGGCGGCCAACTCGCGCTGCAAAGTGTATTGGGTGGCGACGGTTCGCCCAGCGACAAACTGGTAATCAGCCAGGGGACCATCCAGGGGAGTACGAGCATTCGCGTCACTAACCTCGGCGGCGCAGGCGCCGCTACGCTGCAAGATGGTATCCAGGTGGTGCAGGCGCTCAACGGCGCCACCGGCAGCGGCACCGCCTTTACCCTTGGCGCGCCGGTGTCTGCCGGCGCGTTCGACTATTACCTGTTCAAGGGCGGCGTCACCGCCGGCACCGCCGAAAACTACTACCTGCGTTCGACCATCCCGGTGGTGCCGCCGAACCCGGTCATTATCGTGCCGTTGCCTGTCCCCATTCCCGATGAACCACCGCTGCCGCCCAACCCTGGGACAGAGCCGATTCCCATCTACCGCCCGGAAGTGCCGCTCTACGCCGCGCTGTTTCCCGCCGCCCAGCAAATCGTGCAAGGCATGCTCGGCACCTTTCACCAGCGCATGGGTGACCAGAGCCAGCAACAGCAGACCGGCGCTTTATCGGCCGGGTGGGGTCGGGTCTACGGCAACAGCAGTCGCCAGAGTTTCGCCGGCACGGTGAGCCCGACGTTGGACAGTTCGGTAACGGGCTTCCAGGTGGGCAGCGATCTCTATGCCAGCGCCATGGGCGATGGCCAGCAACGCCTGGGGTTTTTCGTCGGCCATAGCCGTTTGCGGGGCACAGTCAAAGGCTTCAACGGCGGCCGGGAGGACAAGAACGCCGGCAAAACCACCTTGCGCGGTGACAGCCTGGGCGTGTACTGGACGTTGATCGGCGCCAACCAGGCCTACCTTGACCTGGTGTTAATGGGCACACGCTTCAATGGCAACAACGAGTCGGACCGTGGTGTGAAGATGAAAACCCGCGGGCACAACGTCACAGCCTCCGCCGAAGTCGGCTGGCCGATCCCGGTGACGACCAACTGGGTCGCGGAACCCCAGGCACAAGTGATCGTCAGCAAGACCACGTTGAACAGCCAGAACGACGGGGTTTCCGACGTGTCCTATGACGCCGATACCCACCTGACCACGCGCCTGGGAATCCGCCTGCGCGGCGACTACCAAGTGCGTGGCATGCCACTGGTGCCTTATGTACGGGCGAATGTCTGGCACACCCGCGCCGGACAGAACACCGTGACGTTTGCCGATGTCACCGACATCGACACCGAGCAGAAGTCCACCACCCTGGACCTCAGCGTCGGTGCAACGTTGAAGGTCACCCAAGACATCAGCGTTTACAGCGAGGTGGGCTACAACCGCAACCTGGACAGCAACACCTTCAACGGCCGCCAAGGGACGGTTGGCCTGAGAATGGCGTTCTGATCTGGTAGGCAATCGCCAGCCAGATAAACCAGGCCGGCATCACATACAGGGCCAGGCGTGTGTCTGGCCGCAACGCCAGCAGGCAGAGCACGAACGCAAGGAAACCCAGGGAAAACCAAGCCATCGGCACACCGCCGGGCATCTTGTAAGTGGACTTGGCGTGCAGGTCCGGGCGTTTTTTACGGTAAGCGATGTACGACGCGAGAATCGTCGACCACGTAAAAATCACCAGGATCGCCGAGACCGTCGACACAATGGTGAAGGCGGTCATCACCTCCGGCACCACAAACAGCAACACCAAGCCGAGCAGCATCAATACCGTGGTGAAGGCCAGGCTAAACAACGGAACGCTGCTGTTGGACAAGCGTCGGAAAACACCTGGCGCATCCCCCAGATCGGCCAACCCGAACAACATGCGGCTGGCGGAAAACACCCCGCTGTTGGCCGAGGACGCCGCCGAGGTGAGTACCACGAAATTGACAATGCCCGCAGCCGCAGGAAACCCCGCCACCAGGAACAGCTCCACAAACGGGCTTTTGCTCGGCGACACCTGCTGCCACGAGGTCACGGCGATGATGCATGCCAGGGCCAGCACGTAGAACAGAATGATGCGCAACGGAATCGAATTGATTGCCTTGGGCAACGTCTTCTCCGGCGCACGGGTTTCGGCCGCGGCGGTGCCGATCAGCTCGGTGCCGGCAAAGGAGAAAATCGCCATCTGGAACCCGGCGAAAAAGCCGAACAGGCCGTTGGGAAACGCCGCCTGCTTGTCCAGCAAATGCGACAGCGATGCAGTGACGCCGGTGGGTGAGACAAACGAGCCAGCGATCAGCACCACGCTCACCCCGATCAGGGTCACCACGGCGATGATCTTGATGATTGCGAACCAGAACTCCACTTCGCCGAACAACCTGACAGTCAGCGCATTCAACGCGAACAACGTTAACAGCATGCCCACCGCCGGCATCCACGCCGGCAGGTCCGGGAACCAGTACTGGAAAAACCCGCCGACCACCACCGCATCCCCCACCACCGCCACGCTCCAACTCAGCCAGTACGACCAGCCGAGAAAAAACGCGGCGCGCGGTCCCAGGTAGGCGCCGGCAAAGTCGGCAAAGCTCTTGAAGTTGAGGTTGGACAGCAGCAGCTCGCCCATGGCGCGCATCACGAAATACACAAACAGCCCGATGATCATGTAGATCAGGATGATCGAGGTGCCGGACAGCGCAATGATCTTGCCGGAGCCCATGAACAGGCCGGTGCCGATCGCACCGCCCATGGCCATCAGCTGGATATGACGGTTGCTCAGGGTGCGTTGCAACGCAGGCTTTTCGCAAAGCCCGGACGTGGTTGTTTTCATCACAAAACCTCTTGTTATGTTTTTGAGTTTTGGCAGAAAAAAATTGGGCGGTCGTTGTTGTTAGGGGGTCAGGCGGTCTTGCTTTCGAAACCGTGCAACACGTTGACGGCATTGATGCCGATCTCATCGACCATGTAGCCCCCTTCCATTACGAACAACGTCGGCACGCCCACGCTGGCGATGATCTCGCCCATACCGAGGAAGTCTTCGCTGTCGAGGAGGAAGTGGCTGATGGGGTCGTCCTTGAACGTGTCGACGCCGAGGGAAATCACCAGCACTTCAGGGGCGAAGTGTTTGAGCCGCTGGCACGCGTCGGCGAGGGCAATTTTGTAGTGATCCCAGGTGGTGTTTTTCGGCAACGGATAATTCAGGTTGAAGCCCTCCCCTGCACCCTTGCCGCGCTCGCTGTTGGCGCCGGAAAAGTACGGGTAGGACACGGCGGGCTCGCCATGCAGGGAGATGAACAGCACATCCGGGCGGTCGTAGAAAATGTTCTGTGTGCCGTTGCCATGGTGGAAATCCACGTCCAGTACCGCAACGCGTTTGGCGCCTTGAGTGATGGCCTGTTGTGCGGCAATCGCGGCGTTGTTGAGGTAGCAATAACCGCCCATGTATTCGCGGGCGGCATGGTGGCCGGGTGGGCGGCACAGGGCGAAGGCGCTGTTGTGGCCCTCATCGATGAGCGCGAGGCCAGTGAGTGCAATGTCCGCGCTGGTCTTCACCGCCTGCCACGTGGTCGCGGTAATCGGCGAACCGGCGTCCATGGCATAGAACCCCAGCTTGCCGTCGATGAAATCCGGCACCTGTTCATTGGCCAGATCGCGCACCGGCCACACCAGCGGCAGCGCGTCATGGCTGCGGCCGATGGCGGTCCATTCGGCCCATGCGGTTTCAAGGAAGGAGACGTAGCGCTCGCTGTGGGCATTGACGTAACAGGCGCGGTCAAAGGCGCGCGGCACGATGATATCGCCGAGCCCTACGTGCTGGACGCGGTCACGCACGGTGTCGGCGCGGCTCGGTTGCTCGAACGATGGCTTGAGTACGCCATCCTTCAATTCGGTGCCATGGTGCAAACGGTGGGCATCGCTAAAAACAGTCAGCATGTGTATACATCCGCCAGTAAAAGACAGGGTCTATTTTGTTCTGGCGGTGCGGGGCTTTCTTTGCTTTTAGTTCTTGCGCTGTTAGTTTTATCGGGATTTTTTACCCCTATTACAGGCGAATATGAAAAATAAAACCAAGCAGGTCGTTCTTGACGACACCGATCTCGCCATCCTCGCCTTGCTGCAGGAAGACGCGAGTATTTCCAACGCCCAACTCAGCGAGCGTCTGGCCCTGAGCCTCACGCCGTGCTGGCGCCGCCGCAAGCGTCTGGAAGAAGAAGGCGTGATCAAGGACTACCAGGCCAACCTGGATCGCAAGCTGCTCGGCCTGGACATCATGGCGTTTGTGCATGTGCGCTTTGCCATCCACACCGACCACGCGCCGGACGCCTTTGAAGCGGTGGTCAAGGAACTGCCTCAGGTGCTGTCGTGCCACAAGATCACCGGGGATGCGGATTACCTGTTGCAGGTGCTGGCGGAAGATCTCGACAGCTACAGCGACTTTGTAGAGAGCGTCCTGAGGCGACAATTGGGGATCGCGTCGATCCAGTCGAGCCTGGCGCTGCGCGAAGTGAAAGCGACAAGCCGGGTGGCGATTCCGAAGCGCGATTGAACACCGTCCATGAACGCTCGAAAACGGCAGGTGCTGGCGAAAGGCCTGCCATGCAGATGTGAAAAAATCGTTAACTAATTCATCCCTATGGCTTTTTCCTACAGAATCAATCTGTCACACTGATGCGAATAATTATCAACACTTTTATTATTCGCCAGGGAAAGGCACTTAGGGGAGAGCTCGTTCGATGCCTGTGCACCAGCCCGGCGGTAAAGGTTTTACACCCAGTTTGATCGCGTTGGCGGTCTGTCTCGCCACCTCGCACGCGGCCTTCGCCGCCGACGTCGAAGCGCCGGTCACCACCCTGGAACTGGGCGCCACCCAAATCTCCGGCGAGCAGCAGTTGGGCGAAACCACTGAGGGCACGCAGTCCTACACCACCGGCGCGATGAAGACCGCGACCAAGTTGCCACTCACCCTGCGTGAAACGCCACAAGCCGTCACCGTGATTACGCGCCAGCGCATGGATGACCAGGCAATGACCAGCATCAACGACGTGGTCAACGCAACGCCCGGGTTGTTCCTGAATTACTCCAACGGACCGGGCCGGCAGTCCTATACCTCGCGCGGTTTCGACATCGACAACCTGATGTATGACGGTATTCCGAGCGGCTATAACGGCGTTTCAGTCGGCGCGCAGCCCAACCTGGCGATGTTCGACCGCGTTGAAGTGGTGCGCGGCGCGACCGGCCTGGTGACCGGCGCGGGCAACCCGTCGGCCGCCATCAACCTGATCCGCAAGCGGCCCCTGGACGAGCAGAAAGTCACCCTGACCGGCGCCGCTGGCAGCTGGGACAACTACCGTGGCGAACTCGACGCCTCCAGCCCGCTCAATGACAGCGGCACCTGGCGCGGCCGGGTGGTCACCTCCTACCGCGACGCCAACAGCTTCATCGACAACGCCGAGGAGTATCACGGCCTGTTCTATGCCGTCACCGAAGCTGACTTGGGTGAAGACACCACTCTGACCCTCGGCTACTCAAACCAGAAGGACAAGACCAATTACTTCTGGGGTTCCGCAATGATCGGTCAGGATGGCCATCACCTCGACCTGCCCCGCTCCTACAACCCCGGCACCGACTGGGAGAACAAGGACCAGGAGATCAACACGGTCTTCGCCGAACTGCGCCAGCAACTGGCAGGTCGGCGGTGGCTACACCTACGCGCGCACCCACACCATCAAGGACGAAGCCAACCCGCAGCTTGTCAACAAGCAGTACGACACCGACACCCCGGAGCACTTGTTCAAACTGACCACCCGCTACAACCTCCAGGGCGCGCTGGAGAAATTCCGGGTGGGCGGCAACATCTCCTGGCAGAGCCGCATGTACAACGACGTCAAGCTGGCTGACGGCAGTACCTACCGCCTGCAACAAGGCGCCTACGCCGTCACCGACTTGATGGCCGGCTACAGGGTCAACGACAACCTGGACCTGCAGCTCAACGCCAACAACATCTTCGACCGCAGCTACTACTCAACCATCGCCAAATCCGTGGACTACGGCGGCGACAGCTACGGCACCCCACGCAACATGATGCTGACGGCCAAATACACCTTCTGATCGTCATCAAGGCTGCCCGCTCGGGCAGCCTTTCCTCCTGGCAGTGGCGCTTAAAGCTCTCTCCCCAACTGCCGATAAGCTTTTGCTTCCCCCGTACCTGCAAAAATCCTGATACCTGCTTTGCTCTGTAGCAGCGCGCCATCGTGGCACGCCGCATGCTTTGTTCCTGGCCACACCACAGGGAGTAAGAGTGAATGCCCGTCCGCACGCGTTTTCTAGAGCACTACCGCAAAGCCGACCGCATCATGCTGGCGTTGATCTGGCTGATGACGCTGTTCTCCGTAGGCCTGGCGTTCTGGCACGACACCTTGATCCAAGCAATCGTAGTCGGTGGCGGCACAAGCCTGCTGCTCACCGCGCTCTACCGCGCCATCGGCGGCACGCGCGTGATGCGCTGCGCACTGGGCGCTGGTCTGATGGTCATGGCCGCGCTGCATTTCAACCAGGCACAAGGCGTGATCGAAGCCCACTTCGGAATTTTCGCCCTGCTGGCGGTGCTGACGTTTTATCGCGACTGGCTGCCGATCCTCGTGGCCGCACTCACCATCGCCGTGCACCACGTGGTCTTCCATGCCTTACAGCATCAAGGCTTCCCGGTCTTCGTGATGGAACACCACGGCGGCTGGACCATGGTGTTTGTGCATGCTTTCTACGTGGTGATGGAAACCGTCGCCCTGCTCTACCTCGCCGTGCACAGCCAGGCCGAAGCCGTCGAGAGCCAGGAAATGCTCGAAAAAATGCTCGCTGTCACCACCCAGTTCACCGTGGAAACCGCACAAGGTGAAGGCAAGGCGCATATGTCCCTGGCCAAGCGCTTCGACCACTTCCTGCAACAGATCACCGGGCTCATTGATGGCGTGTCCCGTGACTCCCACGGCCTCGGCCAACTCGGACAAGAACTGGCCCACGCCAGCGGCACCCTGGAAAAAGGCGCACGCCACCAACTGGCCGAAATCGCACAAATGACTGACTCCATGCAGCGCATGGAACACGCCATGGGCAACATTACGGTGCACGTCGAGGAAGCGGTCGCGCACGCCGACGTCGCCAGCCAACAAATCCTGCGCGGCCAGGAAAGCGTCGGCCGCGCCCAACACGAAATCACCCAACTGGCCACACGCCTCACCGACACCCACCAGACCGTTCAAGGCTTGGCCGTGCAAGCCGAACAGATCGGCTCGGTGCTCGACGTCATCAGCAGCATCGCCAACCAAACCAACCTCCTCGCCCTCAACGCCGCCATCGAAGCCGCCCGCGCCGGTGAGCAAGGCCGCGGCTTCGCCGTCGTCGCCGACGAAGTGCGCAACCTGGCGCAACGCACAGCGGTTTCCACCCAGGAAATCAAAACCATCATCGAAGGCTTGCAGCAAGGCAGCCGCGAAGCCGTCGAAGCCATGCAGGACAGCCGCCAAGGCGTAGAACGTTGCGTGGAAGACAGCCAGGTCGCGGTGCAAATGCTAAAGGCAGTAGGCAATGACATCACCCAAATCGATGCGCTGAACGGGCGGATCGTCAGCACTACGCGGGAACAGACCTCAGCAAACCTGGAGATCGTCGGGCGCTTGCAGTCGGTGCAGGGCATCGCGCAGAGCACGGCACAGGATGTAGAGATGCTGGCCAGGAGCAGCGAACAACTGCCGCCGATTGCGGTGCGGTTAGACGCGTTGGGGCGCCGGTTTCATCCGTGAGGTGGTGATCTTCGAAAGGCCTCGGCGTTGTGTTGATCGCGCGCTTGGGCCTATTTGAAATACGTCGTGAGAGATAACTTCAGGCCAATAGCAGCGGTTCGAGTTCCGCCGCTTGCGTACCCAGTTCTAAAGAGAGAATACGAGGTCGAGAAGCTATACAGGTCGTTCTGATGTAGGTGCTTGCGCTGATTATTGACCGTAATGCTGAGTGTGGCTCAACTCAAGTGCCCCTCAGTTCATAGACGCAATCTCAATAAACTCGTCAAACCTTAAAGTTACCTATTTGCTGCTGTAGCACGGCTCCGAGCTCGGCCAAGTTAGTACTTGAACGGGCAGTTCGCTCGCACGACAAAGCTGAATCATCCGCAATATTGCGTACCGACGTAACACTCCGGTTAATTTCTTCCGCGACGCAACTTTGTTCCTCACCTGCAGTAGCGATTTGTCTGACCATCTGCTGGATGTTGTCAATCATCTCCACGATGGTTTCAACCGAGCCCCCAGTGTTTGAAACCTGTATTACAGTTTCATCCGTCAAACCGCGGCACACTTCCATCATCCCAGCAGCTTCTTCGGCTATTTTTTGCAGATTGGCAGTCAGCGCTCCAATTTCCAGGGTTGCGCCCTGAGTTCGTTTGGCGAGCGTTCTCACCTCATCGGCCACCACCGCAAATCCTCGACCAGCATCGCCCGCCCTAGCAGCCTCGATAGCGGCATTTAACGCCAACAAGTTGGTTTGATCGGCGACAGACGTTATGACCTGCAATACCCCGCCTATATTCAGGCTCTCTATCCTGAGTTGTGCCATGGCTGCGGCAGATTTTGACACTTCAGATGCGAGACGTTTTATTTGGGTTATTGCTTCTTTTGCCATGGTTCCGCCGGTCTGCGCTTGGAGGTTAGCGGTGAGCGCCGCATGGGCTGCTTCCTCAGAGTTGCGTGCAACTTCGAGGGTGGTTGCTACCATTTCGTGAATCGCAGTGGCGACTTGGTCGATTTCAGTTCTCTGATTACCAACCCCGATGCGGGTCTGCTCTGTCGCTGCGGAAAGGTCAACGGCGGCATCAGAAATTACGCCCGATGACGTATTAACCTGACTAATAAGCAGGCTCAGGCGTGACTGCATTTCACCCAAGGAGGACAGCACACTGCCGGCCGCTGACATTTTCGCTTCAAGAATCGGGCGCAAGTCACCACTGGCAACGCGCTGAGCGATGGTGGACAAGACAGTTGGCTCTGCACCAAGAGCACGTGATAAGCCACTAACTATTAGAGTAGTCAGTACTACCCCGATGACAATTGCTACTGCGCAGAAAAACATCAGAAGATTACGGGTGTCTTTATAATCGTTCTGCGCTTCACTAATGCTAGCCAGCGCTAGACCTGAGTTAAAACTCTTGTAAGTTGTAACGCTAGCCACCAGTTTCTTTAGGAGTGGCAAGCATTGGTTGTTCATCATATCAATAGCCGCTTTTTCATCGCCAGCAACGGCTAACCGCGTGATTTCCAAAGCAATCGGACCATACGCTTTCTCAATCTCCTCAATGTTAGCAACTAAGCTCCGAGCGTTATTACCATCAGCGGATGGAGGCAATGCAGCGACTCCAGCCACTAACGCTGACAAAATACTTTTAACTTTCTGATGTTCGATATTTACGGTATCGGCCTCGGCCTGTCTGTCAGCTGCCGAGGTAACCAGCACGAGGTTTCGTGCTGAGATCGCACGTTGCTGCGCAGCGAGCAATAGATCATTCATCAGGCCCATGCGCTTATTCAAACCATCAACATAACTTGAGAAGCGTAGATTTGATCCATTTAAGCTAGTGACAGAAAATGCAGAGATCATAAAAATAATCACTACCATCAAGCCAAAGCTTAACAACAACCTCTTCCGCACCGACAAGGAATTTAACATGCTGACTCTCCGATTTTTTTAGTATTCTCACGGCGCAGCCAGGGATATGGCGCATTGGCACTATGCGGCGCCGGACGGCAGTAATTCAAGAATTAAATAGGGTTACGGTACTAAAGTACTAAATTGAAACTCAAACAATCCAATCGAACTACCTGCACCATCTAAACGTATCTATATGAATGGATTTCTATTCTAGGGTGGATATTTACTTCAAACTCTATAGTTAAAACAGGAACCGCTTTGTATTTAACTCAATTACATTTTATCGAGCTCCATAATGAGCCGAAGGCTGCCCTGGCGGGCTTTTTAGCGTCTGCTGAAAACCAAGGTCTCGGCCTCCTAACTGTTCGAAATGCGCGTCAGATTTACGGTCGCACCAATCGGTCGAAATACCGCACCCTTTCGCAGACAGTGGCAATGCTTAACGTTGGCCATAGCTTGTGCTTGCGAATAGAGGAGCACGCCTGGGGGCTTGCAGTGGTCCATGAAAGACTGCTTTCGGCCAGTAGCGGCCATTCGCTTGATTGAGTTTCAACCGCTTTCAGCTAGGACTAAGGCGACGTAATGAAACCCAATTGAGGATCAAGTGACGTTGTTAGGAAGGTGTGTTGCCCGGACGGTTATAGCCTTGGAGCCAGATTTCACCATAAAACCACTAATCCTCTGGCAGCAGTGATTCAAATGCACTTTTAAGGCAAATTAAGTCATTTTCAGACCTACCTAGCCCACTCCTCACTCTTTAAAGTGCACCGATCATTCAACTATCGGTGTTTTTTATGAATCTATGGTTTCGGCTTCTGTTCATGCTACTCCGCCGACCGTGGCGCAACCCCGTAAAAGCTCTGGGGTCAACCGTCATCCGAATGCGCGTATGGCCTCTAGATCTTGACTTCAATCGACACGTCACCAATGGCCGATACTTCACACTCGCCGATGTCGGACGTATGGATTTCGTTCTGCGCAGTGGTGCGTATCGAGTGGCTATTAGAACGAAAGCGCTACCAATCGTAGGGGACACCTGGGGTAAATTTCGTCGTGAGCTTAAGCTGTTTGAAACGTTTGAAGTCCACACCAGAATGCTGGGCTGGGACGACAAATGGAGCTTTATGGAACATCGGTTTTTGAGCAAAGGACGGGTGATCGGAGTTGTAGTAATGCGGGGTCTATTTCGCGCATCTAAAGGGATTATTCCACCAGGCGAATTTGTTCGGGAGTTGGGACTACCCGAAAAGTCGCCAGCGATGCCGCAATGGCTGACATCGTGGTCGGCTAGCTGCGATGCGATGAGTGGCCAACTCAGAGAAGAAGAAAGCATCAGCGATCAGCAGTCCAGCTAACCTGCTGATGTTAAGAGCCCCCACTCATTGGTATACGCTTCTATGTCCTAAACCGAGGTCATTCAGGGGATGAATTGCGCTATAGACACCATTGAGTGGCCGCTTCTGGCCGATGACTGCCAGTCGCCACCGGCAGCTATCGACCCAAAGCTGACGGTCGGCTTGGCTTAGGTTCAGATTGAGCAAGCCGGTCTCTCACCCAACCGCTCTACCAACCTTACGAGATAACCATCGGGATCCTGGACGATGAATTCGCGCTGACCTACTTCTATTTTGTCAGCCCGATACCAGGTGTCTTTGCATTCTCGATAGAGTGGAAATCCAGCCTGAACAAGTTTTTGGATGATAGGTGCGACAGCCTCAACATCAATCTGTAGGTTGATGCCTCTTCCAAACGGTTTGGTCAATAGCGCAGTCAGCCATTGACCCGCGTCCGGATCAATCTGCTCAAGCATTACTTGAGCACCATTCAAATCAAGGTACGCAAATCCGTCATCCGAACGTTGATAAGCTACTTTGAACCCCAGAAGAGAAACCCAAAAAGCCAGGCTGCTATCCAGGTTGGTGACCATTAACTCCGGAACCAGTTTGTTACGTTCGAACATGAGATGACTTCCATTTCAAAATGCTTGTTTTTGTGAGCGGGCAGGTTCTGCACCTACGGCTTCGCTGCCAGGGCGGGATCGTGGTGCGCATGATGATGCACGCTTGGGTGGGAGTTATCGAGTCGCTTTGAGTGGCAGCTTCTGGCCGCAAGCAGACCTTCATCGCCGCATAACTCAGGAAAATGCATCCTCTACAAATGCCTCTAACGCCTTGTCTTCCAGGATTTCGATGGAGAAGTGCCCAAAGCGCTTGGGCAACCAGATAATGCGTGTCCCCGATGGGGATTGCAGGTTCGCGCGGGCCAATGGCTTTCCGTTTTCGTCTTGTGGCTGAACACCGGCGACCATCAGTTCGTCGTAGGCCTTCTCGATGTCCGGCGTCGAATAGCAGTGGCGATAAATCATCCCTTCTCCCGCGGAGTCTAATAGCTCCCTCAGGTTCCCCGCCAATGGCTGTACCAACATGAAACGCTCTTGACCGATCAGCGCTATCGCGTAGCGCACATGCAGGCCACCTCGTTCCCAAACGAGCGTTTTGGATATCCGGGCATTAAGTATCTGTGCGTAGTAAGCACAGGCTTCTTCGAGATTATTGACCAGTACATCTACGTGACTGAACTTCAGATCCATTGCAGCCTCCCTGTTGAACCGGCGTCAATGTTGAGCCCGAGACCCTCAAAATTCCATGGACTTCATGAGTCCATATTGTCGGTGTAGCAATGCGCCAATTCGGCGATAAACCCGCGTTCAAACTGAGGCAAGCGAGGAGCTGTCCATCGCTTGATGGCGAACAAAAGTGACTGCCCGCGTATGGCCGAAATCCGTCGTTCATAAGGCGCGGCTTCCGACCCAAAGCTGCCGTTCGCGAAATGCAACGAACGGCCAAAAGCAGACATCAATATGACCCGCTCCGAGACCACTACTCAAAACGCTGCCCGTCATGCTCCCCTATAGCTGCATTACGGCGAGCGCCCTGCGCAGGGGTTCGTCGGATATTTGGATAGGGCCATGAAATGGCACGTCCATGTCCAACACAAGGTATACGGAAGCCGCAATGAGCAGTGACGAGATGATGAACATTCCTATCACCATCGAATTACGGGGTGCGCGGTATCCAAAACTAGCGAAAATGAGCGTCAACCAAGCAACAAGCATCCCAATAAGGGGGCCAGGAATCGCTCCCTCCGACTGCTCGACGATCCTCCAGCGTTGCTCGATGAGCGAATGATATTGCTGACGAATATCCTGAAGCATCGTTTCATGGTAGCGGTCCGGGGGCTTGATAACAGCCAATGACTTGCCTATGTCATCCAGGTATTTAGCCGCCTCGCTGTTTCGATGCTGCAGCGCTTCGTCTCCCCGATACGGGGTCTCGATAGCGCGCTCAAGATAGGTGATCAGACGATTGCGCGTGTCTTGTGCCGCATCGCCATAGCCCCGCAGTGTCCGATCAAAAATGATCATGCTGGTTGCGTACCCATGGAAGTTTGCATCAATGGACTCGAAGGTGTTTTTGGCAGAATTAATCATCAAGCCAAAGACCAGCGATGTCATAACCACAAAAATATTGGCGACTAGACGAATTACGGTGTTGGTGTCGTCATCCCTGTGGTGGGATGCCAGTCTTGGGTACCAAAACATCATGAGAAGCGAGGAAGCAACCAGGCACCCAAAAATGGCCAATGCGATCCAGAGAGCGTTCATACATCAGGGCCCTGATCAATTTGCGTCAAGTCTTGAAGGATAGACCATTGGGTGTTTTCAGAACTCTGCTCGGCAGTTACTGCGTTTACCGTCCAGAAATGACTTCAGTATTGGTTTGAACACCGGCGGTGATTATCAGTCGGTATTGGTCTAGCTCTGCCCATCATGAAAGGCAGCAAATCACGAGCGTCTGCTTATGGTCCAGAGTGTGTCAAAGCGCACGTCGAGGTGCATCGCATCCAGCTAGCAATCTGGGCCGATCGCCGGAACACTCTGTCGAATATAGTGATTGTCGAACTCACTGCTTCCGATGAATTGGAAGCCATGGCGGATATAAAAGCGATTCGAAGCGCTTTCTTTGAGAGCACCCACTTTAATAGGGAGCGCAGCCGCATCCGCCTCTTTGAAAATCTGAGTGAGAACAGCAGACCCTACCCCTGACCCTTGCGCGCTCGGTCTCACATACAAGTGGTCGAGCAAGAGTTCATTGTGTTGATGCTTGATCACGACGAAACCAACCCTCTCTCCAGACGCCTCGATGTAGCGTGTGTTGCGAGCCTCAAAACCACTAACAAACCGCTCGCGCGCGCGGACTGGATCAAATCGACCAACACGCTCCAGACTTTCGCGCATGGCCTCAATTCGAATGGCTACAAGATTATCCAAGTCGCTCTGTTGAGCCAGGACCAAAATGATTGGGGAATTCTGATTGGGTGCGACGGGCATATTTTGTGCTCCAACTTCTATCCTGGGGAGCCATTGAAGCGGCCCAGATACCGTAGACAAATTTGAGAGTCCACTTCTGGACCAGAGTGTGTAAAACCGCTTAGCCAAAATTGAAGTGTGCGCATCTACGTTAAATCCGAAATTTATCGGCACATAAGCAGATGTGAATTTCGCACAGAAGCGCGATTTTCAGTCCAGTTTTGAGTGCCTATCGCGTAAAAAAACGTTTTTACACAGCCTCGGCCAAGAGCAACCGTTGCGCCTATTCAATAAACCAAGGGCGATTCACCTTTATTTCAAACCGGGTCAGGTATCTATCCTTCTCACTTACCGCTTGACCCATTCTGATTCATCAGGCTAGTTGAGGCCGCCCTTTACCGACCTTGATAAGGAAATTATGAAGCCTCTCTACCTGTGTTCACTTCTGCTGCTTGCAGGCTGCGCCCCAGCACCGAAATACCTCGTGCCCGCGGGGGCGCCTCAGGCGCTTATCCGTAGCGAGTTGGTGTCGATGGAGAATTATCGAAACAGCGTGTCCCTGGTCGAGGCGCCTCCAATGGCCTGCAAATACGGCAGAACCGTGGCGATTGCGCAGGGAGGGCAGTTGGTTTCCGTTTATAAGAACGTATCGACGCCGGAGGGCTTCTTTCCGATTGAAGCCGGCAAGCCGCTGCACTTGGTGATGCGCGGTGCGGCCAATGCCAATCGCTCGTGCAGCATAGCGTTTGTCAGCCAATTTGCGCCGGGCGCGCGTTACGTGATCAAAGGAGGAATTGTCGACAGCCCGGGCGCGCTGAGCGGTTGTCACATTGACATATTCAATGTCGATTCGGGCGCGCGCGTCCCCATGGCCGATGAGCCGAAAATGGACCGAAATTGTGCGCTGGACCGACTACCGACGCTTCAGTGAGACATTGCACCTCTGCACTGCGCGACCGCTTGCCAGAACCCGAACGATATTAAACGGGCCTCATGGTCGCGCATGGCGAATTACACTATAGGCCCTCAATAGTCATACGACCTCTCCTACTCAGCCCTGTCTATCTCTACCTCAACGCAATCACCTAAACAATCTTATTAAGCCCATAAGAAACATAGCCCGCGGTCATCCCACAAAAAACCTCCCTTGCCCATTCGCCCCAAACACGCTACAAATCCGCCACAACGTTGTACGACAACCTAAAAATAATTTGCCATCCTCGACGATGGAAGCCACTGCCCGAGCCCTTATCATGACGCCCCCTGCCCCCAATCTTTTCCCCCGCCACATCGCCGTGTTGATCCTGCTCTGCATGGGCTGCGCCTTCGCCGGCAACCACATCGCCGCTCGCGTGGCCTTCGACGACGGCGCCGGTGTTCTCCTCGCTATTCTGCTGCGCTCCGGCGGTACGTTGTTGGTGCTGGGCGCGCTGGTACTCTGGCAACGGCAAAGCCTGCGCCTGCCTTCGGGGGCATGGCGCTGGCAGTTACTGCTGGGCCTGCTCATCACCGCGCAAAGCCTGTGTCTCTATTCCGCCGTAGCCCGCGTACCGGTAGCGCTGGCGTTGCTGGTGGCCAACGTTTTCCCGATTTTGCTGGCGCTGCTGACCTGGGCATTAGGCGGCCCACGTCCGACGGTGCGCACCGCCTTGCTGATGGGTTTGATTCTGGTGGGTCTGGTGTTCGTGCTGGACGTGCCCGCTCGCCTTTCAGCCGACGCCGACATCGGCCCGCAATGGCTGCTCGGCGTCACCCTCGCCTTCTGCGCCGCCTTTGTATTCGCTTGCGCGCTGTGGATCACCGATCACAAGTTGTCCCAGGTACGGGGTTCGGTGCGCAGTCTGCTGACAATCTTCATTGTGTTCAGCAGCGTTAACCTTGCGGGCTGGAGTGGCGCCCTTGCCGACGGCCTGAACCCACCGGCCAGCCTGACCGGTTGGCTGGCGCTGGCCACGTTGGTCGTGCTCTACGGCACCGGTTTTATCGTGCTGTTCATGTCGGTGCCGCGCCTGGATATGCCGCGAAATGCGCCGGTGATGAACATTGAGCCGCTGGCGACGTTGCTGATGGGCTGGCTCGTGCTCGATCAAATGCTCAGCGCCGGTCAGGTGACTGGCGGCGTCATCGTGGTGACAGGAATTGTGCTGCTGACGTATCGCACGTCCGCCCAGCGTTCCGCCAAGGCCTGAAGCGTGCCTCTAGCCCTTGCAGAAAGTCGCTGCTGACTACGCGGAGGACTCTTTTGAACCCCGCCGTCTGGCCGCCGCCTCGGATAATCAGGCATCCCCCTGCGCATTCCGAGGCCTTCCCCCATGACGAGCTCATCCACCGAACAGGTCAGCCCCCAAACCCTGCGAAAGGTCATCATCGCCGCCGGCATCGGTAACTTCGTCGAGTGGTTCGACTTCGCCGTCTATGGCTTTCTTGCCACCACCATCGCGCAACAATTCTTCCCCAGTGGCGATGCCAGCGCAGCACTGCTCAAGACCTTTGCCGTGTTTGCCGTGGCCTTCGCCTTTCGGCCGTTGGGCGGGATTTTCTTTGGCATGCTCGGCGACCGCATCGGCCGCAAGCGTACCCTGGCCATGACGATTTTGCTGATGGCCGGTGCGACCACCTTGATCGGCCTGCTGCCCACTTATGCCGCCATCGGCGTGACAGCGCCGATTCTGTTGTCGCTGATTCGCTGCGCCCAAGGCTTCTCCGCCGGGGGCGAATATGCCGGTGCCTGCGCCTATCTGATGGAGCACGCGCCGAGCAACAAACGCGCCTGGTACGGCAGTTTCGTGCCGGTGTCGACGTTCTCCGCGTTCGCCGCTGCCGCAGTGGTGGCCTACGCCCTAGAGGCGTCGCTGTCCGCCGAGGCGATGGGCAGTTGGGGCTGGCGCCTGCCGTTCCTGATCGCCGCACCGCTGGGTCTGGTCGGGCTGTATCTGCGCTGGAAACTGGATGAGACACCCGCCTTCCAGGCCGTGAAACAGGAACACGCGGTCGCCCACTCTCCGCTCAAGGAAACCTTGCGCAACCACGGTGCGGCGATTTGCTGCCTGGGCGCGTTTGTATCGCTGACTGCGCTCTCGTTTTATATGTTCACCACCTACTTCGCGACATACCTGCAGGTGGCAGGTGGGCTGAGTCGGGCGGCGGCGTTGCTGGTGTCGTTAATCGCGCTGATTTTCGCCGCGGCCATCTGCCCGCTGGCGGGGCTGTATTCGGATCGGGTGGGGCGTCGGGTCACGGTAATGACCGCCTGCGTATTGCTGATGGTGGTGGTGTATCCGTCGTTTCTGATGGCCAGTTCAGGTTCGTTCGCGGCCTCGATCGTGGGGGTGATGCTGCTCGCGGTGGGTGCGGTGTTATGTGGGGTGGTCACGGCGGCGTTGCTGTCGGAGACCTTCCCGACTCGGACGCGGTATACCGCCTCGGCAATCACTTACAACATGGCCTATACGATCTTCGGGGGTACCGCGCCGCTGATGGCGACATGGTTGATCAGCACCACGGGCAGCAACCTGTCACCGGCGTTTTATCTGATAGCCGTAGCGTTGCTGGCGCTGGCAGGCGGGTTGGCGTTGCCGGAGACATCGAGGATCTCCCTGCATGACGTGGGCGCTGAGGAAAAAGGCGCAGCAGCGGCGCTCTCGCGTTAGTGCCACATGACGTAATGCCCACGAATGCGGTGGGTCAGGTAAGAATACTTCGCCTGTACCGCCGCCTTCGAAGCCTCGCTAAAGCTCGACATCTCCCACAGGAAACTGGGTAAAGCAGGTATCAGCGCTTCACGCAGACAAACAAAGCATTCCCGCTCGTGCCCTCCCAGGGCGTGATGCATTCGTAGTCATGCTCGAAGATGTGCACCTCGAACTGTGGCGTCAACACCTGCTGCAACTCGGTGAAACTGAAGGCGACCATCGGATGTTCGTCCTGCCAAGCCTCAGTCACACCCGCGGTGGTCTTCTCGATACTCAGGCGCAGCGCCTGCTGCTCGCCCTCCTCGCTGTAGTGCCAGCCGGAACCGAAGGTGAAGTGGCTGCCTTCAAACTCAACGCTATGGCGTACCAGCAAACGGTTGTCGATGTGCAGCTTGTCCACCGCGTTGAAACAGAACACGCCATTTTCAGCGAGTGCCTCGTGCACGCTGGTCAGGCACATGCGCAGTTTGGCCAGGCTGGCGTTGTAATGGGTCGAGTAGAGAAAGCAGGTGATCAGATCTTGCGCGTCGTCCACCTGGAAACCCGCCATGTCCTGGCGGCTGAACCGCGCCTCCGGGCAGCGCAGTTGGGCGAGGTCCAGCATCGGTTGGCTGATGTCCAGGCCGGCGCTGTGGTAGCCAAAGTCGAGGAAATGACGCACATGGGGCCCGGTGCCGCAGGCCAGGTCCAAGTGCCGACGCCCGTTATTGCCGAACAGTTGGTGCAACCGGCGAACGCTGTGACTCTGTGCGCGATAGTCGATGTCGGCGCACATCAGGTCGTAGTAGATGGAAAGATCGGTGTACAGCGCGTTGGAGGACATAGGTAGCCAGAGCGGTCGGCGGGAATTTCGCGGCGGCATGGTAACTCAGTCCGTCGTCAGAACCGTTACACTCGCGCCTCAATCATCCGCCAAGGAGGCAACCATGAGCGTTCGTGGTCAAGACCGTCAGATCGACAACATAGAATTCAACGTGGGCGACATCCACCGCAGCAAAGCCTTCTACGGCGCCGTTTTCGGCTGGACATTCGTGGACTACGGGCCCACCTACACCGAGTTCAGCGATGGGCGGCTGACGGGCGGGTTCACCACGGGAGAACCCGTTCGGCCAGGGGGGCCGTTGGTGATTTTGTTTGCGAATGACCTCGAAGGGGCGCACCAACGAATCACGGCGGCAGGCGCTATGATAAGCCGCGAGACGTTTGCGTTCCCCGGTGGGCGCAGGTTCCACTTCATTGATCCGGATGGTTATGAACTGGCGGTTTGGTCGGATCAGTGAGTGATCGCTGCACCACGAGTGCAGGCCACGCAGTTTAAGTGGCCCGCATCGCACCCCCACGTCACGCCCAGACCGAGCACGCCGGTGTCCTTGATCGCCGATGAGCCGTTACTGCCGAAGCTGGTTTTGCCAGCAACATCCGCCACGTAGTTGACCACCGAACGCACCTCTTCATCGCGCAACTCATGGCGCCAGGTCAGTGCGCTGCGGGTTTGGTCTCGTAGTCGTGCTGCACAACGCCAGCGGAAAGGTTCAGATACCGGGCGTTGGCGGTGTAGGTCGCGACGAACGGTTGTTCCGACCCGGCATCGCCTTTATGCTCACGCAGCAAATTACCGGCGACGTGCCCGCTCAGAGCGAGAGCACGATTAAAAAAGCACGACAACGCCGCTTATGCGGCGTGAAATTTGAGTTGGAGTCAGTTATTACGGCGTAAACGGCTACAAAAACGTGATGTTTAAGGAAATCAAATAAAACTCAAGGAAGTCAAATGAGCACATGGTTCAGTAATATCCAGCTTGGCTTTGATATGGCAACAAGCTTGACAATTGTAGGTGCGGCAATCACTTGGACTATTCAACAGAAGACACAAGCCGAAGCTGAAAAGGTTCGCGGAATTAATCAACGCGCAACATCAGCAGACCTATTTAAATAAAATAAAAATTTTACTTCAGGTCAACTCATGAAAAATCTTTTGATTGCATCTATCTTATTTGGCTCCGCGCTTTCCTTGAAGGTATTTGCGGGCGGGCTGGAAGTCGAGCACAAACTAATCGAGCAGCGCTGGTACTCTTTCAATGACATCATAGAAAAGCGAAAAAAATATAGCAGGGTAGATATTTCGCGAGGGTATATCGAATATTACTTCGAGGGTGATGAATACACCGCCAAATACCCAGAAGAAAAGTTGTCGCCACGTGCAAAATTCTATTCCAATCATGGGACCGTTGGAACCTATGCGGCTGCTGATTATGAGACCGAGCTAGACAAAGCGTGCGTAGATGTTGTCTCAGGCTCTCTAGGAACATTTAAAGGCAGCTATGAAAACTCTAAAAGACCTGATAGGCAACACTATAAGCGCATGGTTGTTGGCATCAGGTCTCTAACATACAAAGGCCCTGAGTATAACTTCAAGAGTCCTTCATCTTGGTCGCCTGTGGAGCTGCCCAAGGACAAAAGAAGTCTTCTGTGTGAAATTTATGACGTCAAGAGTGACGCGAGCGATCTGAAATACATTGTTTATGCTGCTTCAGTGGCAACCGCTATGTATGACGAAATTCATACGGTGCCACAGCCAGATAACTCGAGTAACTAAAACTCCTCGCACTCATGCTGCGGCAACCATTGCTGCGGCATTAGCTGGATTAACCTTGAGGCTGTGAACGGGTTCTACCCCAGGCCCTGCAGTGTTTCTATGTCAGCATCCCGCCCCCCTTCACATAACGCGGCGAACGACTATGACCGACTTCGACTTCAAAACACATTTCATCTCGCTACTGCCACCCGACCCGCCCGGCCTGGACCTCGGCTTTGACGAATTCATCACCTTCAACCCCACTGACCTGGCCACCCTCCCCGCGCCAGACGCTGAATTCCTCCTCAAGCACGGCCTGCCGCGCGACGCCGCGCCCTTTCTGAGTTTCGAGGCCTACAGCCAAGCCGAAGCACAACGCAGGTTGGCAATATTCGGCATCGCCAACCACTATTACCCTTTGGGGCACACCGGCTCCGGGGACGTCATCGCGCTTGATCGACACAGTGGGACGATTGTCTATTTCAACCACGACGCCCATCACGCGCGCGTACTCATCAATACCTCACTGCGCCAGTTCGCCCGCAGCTTGTGCGTGTTCCAGGCACATCTGCGAGACAACACGATGGCGCGCTGTTTACCCGAGATCCAATGCATCGATCCTGCCGCCGCCGTGCCGGGCACGATGTGGGCGGATGAGGTCAGCGCAGAACTCAACGGGTAGAAGTGAACGCTGATGACCCACCACGAATTGGCCGACCTGTATCGAGGCTATAACGCCGACCTCAACCGTCTCGACTTGATAAGGCCGCCATTGAAACGCAGCTAAACTCCACAGACCCTTGACTGCGTGGAGACTGCTCATGACCCACAAAAACACCCTCTGCCTCTGGTACAACGGGAGCGCCGAAGAGGCGGCCAAGTTCTACGCCAACACCTTTCCCGACAGTGCGGTGAACGCCGTGCATCGTGCACCAGCGGATTACCCGTCCGGCAAGCGGGGCGACGTCTTGACCGTCGAATTCACGGTACTCGGCATCCCCTGCATCGGCCTGAACGGCGGCCCGATCTTTCCCCACACCGAGGCGTTTTCCTTCCAAGTGGCCACCGATGACCAAGCCGAAACCGACCGGTACTGGAACGCAATCATCGACAACGGCGGCCAGCCGAGCGCCTGCGGGTGGTGCAAGGACAAGTGGGGCCTGTCGTGGCAAATCTCGCCGCGCGTGTTGACGGAGGCGGTGGCTAACCCTGATCCGGCCATCGCCAAGCGCGCGTTCGAGGCGATGATGACCATGACCAAAATCGACATTGCGGCGATTGAGGCAGCGATAAAGGGCTGAGGCGGCAACTGGCGAGGCTATCCAGAGCGCCAATGCGCTCCGCCTGGCAGCGTGCGGCGCAATTGGCGCGTCGGCCCATGCGCCAAAAAAAGACAGCGAGCCAACGGCCCGGTTGCGACTCACCCAATACCGACCTAGTGTTTCATGTCTCCTCTGCGCACCCAGGTGACGCCATGCCTACACTCTCACGCCCCGCCGTACTCGAACTGATCGGCAACACGCCGTTGGTACGGGTCAGCCGCTTCGATACCGGCCTCTGCACGCTGTTCCTCAAGCTGGAATCCCAAAACCCCGGCGGTTCCATCAAGGACCGCATCGGCCTGGCCATGATCGACGCCGCCGAGCGTGACGGCCGCCTGCGTCCCGGCGGCACCATCATCGAGGCCACCGCTGGCAACACCGGCCTGGGCCTGGCGCTGGTAGGCAGGGCCAAGGGTTATCGGGTGGTGCTGGTGGTACCCGACAAAATGTCCACGGAGAAAGTGCTGCACCTCAAGGCCATGGGCGCCGAGGTGCATATCACCCGTTCCGATGTAGGCAAGGGCCACCCCGAGTACTACCAGGACATGGCTGCGCGTCTGGCCCAGGAGATTCCCGGCTCATTCTTCGCCGACCAGTTCAACAACCCGGCCAATCCCCAGGCTCACGAGACCAGCACCGCGCCGGAGATCTGGGCGCAAACCCAGCACGACCTGGATGCCATTGTGGTCGGCGTCGGTTCGGCAGGCACACTCACCGGCCTGACCCGATTCTTCAAGCGCGTGCAACCGGAGCTGGAAATGGTACTGGCCGATCCGGTGGGTTCGGTAATGGCTGAATACAGCCGCAGCGGCCAGTTGATAACACCCGGCTCGTGGGCCGTGGAAGGCATTGGCGAGGACTTCATTCCGTCGATTGCCGACCTGTCCAGCGTGCGCCACGCCTATTCCATCAGCGATGAAGAGAGCTTCGACCACGCGCGCCAACTGCTCAAGGCCGAGGGCATTCTCGGCGGGTCCTCCACCGGCACCCTGCTCGCCGCTGCCTTGCGCTATTGCCGCGAACAAACCACGCCCAAGCGCGTGGTCAGCTTTGTGTGCGACACCGGCACGCGCTATCTGTCGAAGGTCTACAACGACCAGTGGATGACCGACGCGGGGTTGCTGCATTACAAACACTACGGCGACCTGCGCGACCTGATCGCCCGCCGCTTCGAAGACGGCCGGGTGATCAGCGTGAGCCCCGACGACACCCTGCTCACCGCCTTCCAGCGCATGCGCCTGGCCGACGTGTCGCAACTGCCTGTGTTGGTCAACGGCCGCGAACTGGTGGGCGTGATCGACGAATCCGACATCCTGCTGGGCCTGCACCACGATGCCGCGCACTTCACGATGATCGTCGCCAGCGCCATGACCGACAACCTTCAAACCCTGTCCCCCAGCGCCAGCCTGGCCGAATTGCAAACTGAACTGGATCGCGGCTTGGTCGCCATCATTGCCGATGCAGGAGGCTTTTATGGCCTGATCACCCGCGTCGACCTGCTCAACCACCTGCGGAGATCCCTTGCATGAGCCAGCCTGATAAAAGTGCGTTTGCCACCCGTGTGATCCACGCCGGGCAGTTCCCAGACCCAACCACTGGCGCGCTGATGCCGCCGATCTACGCCAACTCCACCTACCTGCAAGACAGCCCCGGCGTGCACAAGGGCTTCGACTACGGCCGCTCCCACAACCCCACGCGGTTTGCTCTGGAGCGTTGCGTGGCCGACCTTGAAGGCGGCAGCCAAGCGTTTGCCTTTGCATCCGGGCTGGCGGCGATTTCCACGGTGCTGGAGCTGCTGGATGCGGGCGCCCATATCGTTTCCGGTAACGACCTCTATGGCGGCACCTTTCGGCTGTTCGACAAGGTGCGCCAACGCAGCGCCGGGCATCGTTTCAGCTTTGTCGATTTGAGTGATGTAACGGCGTTTGAAGCATCCTTGCAGGACGATACGCGCATGGTCTGGGTCGAAACCCCGAGCAACCCGCTGCTCAGCCTCACCGACTTGGCCGCCATCGCAGGTATCTGCCGCAATCGCGGGATCATCTGCGTGGCTGACAACACCTTCGCCAGCCCCTGGATCCAGCGCCCGCTGGAACTGGGCGTTGATGTGGTGGTGCACTCCACCACTAAATACCTCAACGGCCATTCCGATGTGATCGGCGGTATCGCCATTGTCGGTGACAACCCCGAATTGGCTGATCGCCTGGGTTTCTTGCAGAACTCAGTAGGTGCCATCGCCGGGCCCTTCGACGCGTTCCTGACCCTGCGCGGCGTGAAAACGTTGGCCCTGCGCATGGAGCGTCATTGCAGCAACGCGCTGGACCTGGCCACCTGGCTGGAGCAACAACCGCAAGTGGCGCGGGTCTATTACCCAGGCCTGGCATCCCACCCGCAGCACGAACTGGCACGCCGGCAAATGCGCGGGTTTGGTGGGATGATTTCAGTGGATTTGAACAGCGACCTGGCAGGCGCCACCCGCTTTCTGGAACACGTGAACATCTTCGCCCTGGCCGAAAGCCTGGGAGGTGTGGAAAGCCTGATCGAACATCCGGCGATCATGACCCATGCCAGCATCCCGGCGGCGACGCGGGCGCAGCTGGGGATTGGCGACGGGTTGGTGCGGTTGTCGGTGGGGGTTGAGGATGTGGAGGATCTACGAGCGGACCTGGCGCAAGCCTTGGCCCGTATATAACCCCCCCAAAAAACAAAGATCAAACGTGGGAGGGGGGCTTGCTCCCGATAGCGGCGTGTCAGGCACTGAATATTTGTCTGAACCACCGCCATCGGGAGCAAGCCCCCTCCCACATTGGGTATGCGTTACACCTGGACGATGTTGGCACGCGCCGAATGCAGCTTCTTGTAGCTGTCAATCAAACGCAAATGCCGGTCCAAGCCTTCCAGCTTGATGCTGGTCGGCGTCAACCCATAGAACCGCACACTGCCATCGACCGAGCCGATCACCGCATCCATTCGCTCATTACCAAACATGCGGCGGAAGTTGGCTTCGTAATCCGCCAAGTCCAAGTCGTCGTCCAGTTCCATCTCCAGCACACCGTTCAACGCCTGGTAGAACAGGCCGCGCTCGGCGGTGTTGTCGTTGTACTGCAGGAACATCTCCACGCACTCCTTGGCCTCTTCATATTGCTGCAAGGCCAGGAAAATCAGCAGCTTCAGCTCCAGGATGGTCAGTTGGCCCCATACCGTGTTGTCGTCGAACTCGATGCCGATCAAGGTGGTGATGTCGGTGTAATCGTCCAGCTCGCTTTCGATCAGGCGCTCGACCAATGCCTGCAATTCTTCCGTGTCCAGGCGATGCAGGTTGAGAATGTCCTCGCGGAAGAACAGCGCTTTGTTGGTGTTGTCCCAGATCAGGTCGTCCACCGGGTAGATTTCCGAGTAATCCGGCACCAGGATGCGGCAAGCGGTGGCGCCGAGGTGCTCGTACACCGCCATATAGGCTTCTTTGCCCATGCCTTCCAGGATGCCGAATAAGGTCGCAGCCTCTTGGACGTTGGAGTCTTCGCCTTCACCGGAGAAGTCCCACTCGACAAACTCGTAGTCCGATTGCGCGCTGAAGAAGCGCCACGACACCACACCGCTGGAGTCGATGAAGTGCTCGACGAAGTTGTTCGGCTCCGTCACCGCCTGGCCTTCGAAGGTCGGCTGCGGCAAGTCGTTCAAACCCTCGAAACTGCGGCCTTGCAGTAATTCGGTGAGGCTGCGCTCCAGCGCCACTTCCAGGCTCGGGTGGGCACCGAAGGAGGCGAATACCCCGCCGGTGCGCGGGTTCATCAAGGTCACACACATCACCGGGAATTCGCCGCCCAGGGATGCATCCTTGACCAGCACCGGGAAGCCCTGGGCTTCCAGGCCTTCGATGCCCGCCACAATGCTTGGGTATTTGGCGAGCACCTCAGCCGGCACGTCCGGCAAGGCAAATTCACCTTCGATGATTTCACGCTTGACCGCGCGCTCGAAAATCTCCGAAAGGCATTGCACCTGGGCTTCAGCCAGGGTGTTGCCCGCGCTCATGCCGTTGCTGAGGTAGAGGTTTTCGATCAGGTTGGACGGGAAGTACACCACCTCGCCATCGGACTGGCGCACGAACGGCAGCGAAACAATGCCGCGCGCTTCGTTGCCGGAGTTGGTGTCGAACAGATGCGAACCGCGCAGCTCGCCTTCGCGGTCGTAAACCTTGCGGCAATAAGCGTCGAGGATTTCAGTCGGCAGCTCGTCGTTGGGGCCTGGCTGGAACCAACGCTCGTCCGGGTAATGCACGAACGGCGCGTTGGCCAGTTCTTCACCCCAGAATTGGTCGTTGTAGAAGAAGTTGCAGTTGAGCCGCTCGATGAATTCGCCCAATGCCGACGCCAGCGCGCCCTCTTTGGTCGCGCCCTTGCCGTTGGTGAAACACATTGGCGAGTGCGCATCGCGGATATGCAGCGACCACACGTTGGGCACGATATTGCGCCACGAGGCGATCTCGATCTTCATGCCCAGGCCGGCAAGGATCCCGGACATGTTGGCGATGGTCTGTTCCAGCGGCAGGTCCTTGCCCGCGATGTAGGTGCCCTGCTCCGACAGGCTGCTGGGCATCAACAAGGCCTGGGCGTCGGCGTCGAGATTTTCCACCTCTTCGATCACAAATTCGGGACCGGCCTGCACCACTTTTTTCACCGTGCACCGGTCGATGGAGCGCAGGATGCCCTGGCGGTCCTTATCGGAGATATCCGCGGGCAACTCGACCTGGATCTTGAAGATCTGGTTGTAGCGGTTTTCCGGGTCGACGATGTTGTTCTGGGACAGGCGGATATTGTCGGTGGGGATGTTGCGGGTCTGGCAGTACAGCTTCACAAAGTACGCCGCGCACAGCGCCGACGATGCCAGGAAGTAGTCGAAGGGCCCCGGTGCCGAACCATCGCCCTTATAGCGAATAGGTTGGTCGGCAATCACCGTGAAGTCATCGAACTTGGCTTCAAGCCGGAGGTTGTCGAGAAAGTTGACCTTGATTTCCATGGGGGCACACCAGAATTACGGGCTAAACAAAAATGGCCGCCATTATGAGGTTTTTCATCAATAAGTTTCAGGCTTTTGACCAATGGCTGGCGAAATAGCCGATGTGAATTAATCTTCTGCACGTTGGCGCCGATGCACTGTGTGCAACCAGGGAGTAGCCGGAATGCGCAACAACCAGCCAGTAACACAACGTGAGATTTCACTCGCGCCTTCGCAAAAACTTATCTCCGCCACCGATATTCACGGGGGCATCACTTACTGCAACGACGCCTTTGTCGAAATCAGCGGTTTTGAACGGGCCGATCTGATCGGCGCGCCGCAGAACATCGTGCGTCACCCCGATGTCCCACCGGCCGTGTTTGCCCATATGTGGCGTGCGCTCAAGCAAGGCCTGCCGTGGATGGGCATCGTCAAGAACCGCTCGAAAAACGGCGACCATTACTGGGTTAACGCCTACGTCACACCGATCTTCCACGGCCGCGAAGTCGTTGGTTTTGAATCGGTGAGGGTCAAGCCCAGCGCCGATGAAATCCGCCGGGCCCAGGTCCTGTATCGCCGCCTCAGCCAAGGCAAATCCACCGCGCTAATCAAGGACACTTGGCTGCCCGCGGCGTTGAGTGCCGTGCCGTACGTGGCCACCGGTATCGCCGGCAGCATTGCCGGGCTTTTCCTCACTGCACCGATCGCCATTGCGGTGGCCGTGGCCGTTGCCGTGCCGGTGGGTATGCTCTGCTCACGCGTACGCCAAGGCAGCACCTTGCGCCTGCTGGCGGGTGTCGAGCCCTCGACGTCGGATGCCTTGATTGCCCAGATGTACAGCGACGCCAGCGGCCCCCAGGCACGCCTGGAAACCGCGTTCCTCAGCCAAAACTCGCGCCTGAAAACCTGCCTCACACGCTTGCAGGACAGTGCCGAACAACTCAGCGCCCTGGCCGGGCAATCGGATCAGTTGGCCACCGCCAGCTCCAAAGGCCTGGATCGCCAACGCGTTGAAACCGAGCAGGTCTCGGCGGCCGTCAACCAGATGGCTGCGACCACCCAGGAAGTCGCCAGCCATGTGCAGCGCACCGCCGACGCCACCCAGCAGGCCAACGTGCTGACCGGACGTGGCCGTGAAGTCGCGCGTGATACCCGCCTGGCCATTGAGCGCTTGTCCGCCGTCGTGGGCGAAACCGGCACCACCGTGGCGCAGTTGGCCAAGGACAGCGACGAAATCGGCAGCGTGGTGGACGTGATCAAAGGCATCGCCGATCAAACCAACCTGCTCGCCCTCAACGCCGCCATCGAAGCGGCCCGCGCCGGTGAGCAAGGCCGCGGGTTTGCCGTGGTGGCCGATGAAGTGCGCCAACTGGCGCAGCGTACTTCCCAATCCACCACTCAAATCCATGCGCTGATCACTCAGTTGCAGGCATCGTCCAACAATGCCGTGCAAAGCATGGAAAACGGCCAACGCCAGGCGCAGGAAGGCGTAGCCTGGGTGCTGGAAGCAGACCAGGCGTTGGTCGGCATCAGCGAAGCGGTGTCTCATATCACCGAAATGACCACCCAGATCGCCGCCGCCACTGAGGAACAAAGCGCGGTCGCCGAGGAAATCAGCCGCAACATCACCACTATCGCGGAGCTGGCTGACCAGACGTCGATACAAGCCCATCAATCCACCGACCTTAGCAAGCAGCTGACCAATACGGCGGCCACTCAATATGCGTTGGTAGAACGCTTTAACCGCTGATCAGCCGCTGCATGGCGCCAGTCATTGAGCCTGGCGGGCGCCATGCCGCAGTTTTTTTTCGACGAATCCGCCGTCATGACCTAACCTTGCAAAACGCCTCGATGGCTTGAGCCATCGGTTGCTGAAATCATGGATGAGAGAAGGACAAGCCGTAACGCAAACGGGTGATCGTCCCAATGTCGTAGCACAGTCCCAAGCCGTTGTGCGCAAGGCGCAACCTGATGTATTCCCGCGTTCCTCCCCTGCATTACCTATCCGCATTATGGCTTTGGCTCGGGCGAGTTTTCATTTCGACTCTCTCTTCTAAAGGATGAACCCATGAGCGACTCAATCAGCCCCTCCAAGGACGACAAACCTTTCGAACCCAGGGGCGGTCCGCTGCCCCCTCGCAGCGGCAGCCAGGCTTTACCAGAAAACAAGTGGTACTACCTCAAGCTTCAATACGTCGATGACAACGGCAAGGTGCAGGATAGTTTTGCCTATTTCGTAGGCAACCAGGCCAGCTGGAGCTTTTGGGACTACATCAGCGCAACGCCGTCCAACGGCGACAAAGCCAAGTTCAAAAATGTCTCCAGCGACGGCAACCGCATGCAGCTTCAGCTTCAGGACGGCAACTACCTGTCCTGCCGCGCGGCGCCGCGCCTCTGGCTTTATCGGTCAACGCAGGGGTACTCCGTGCGCTGGGAGATTACCGGTGGGCAGTTGTTCACCGATTACCACGACGGGCCGGTGGGCACCTCCCATGAACGGATCGCGGTTCCAGACGCCTATTACATGCGCGTCGGGGATGGAACGCCGCTCATAAACTGCGAATGGGTTGAAGCCACCGACTGACCCGCGCGCACGGCAAGGCCGCTCGCTTGTCGGGCGGCACTGCTTTAGGTTGGTCGCTGGGTAGTTTCCGGCATTCAAATCACCCATCGATGTTAAGCGGCTGGCTCAGCATCTGCGCTATTGCTTGCGATACATCCCCGTGAAGTAATCCGGAAAGTCCGGCGCCGAGTTGTGGTTGATCACCGCAAAACCCTTCACCAGTTGAATGTGATACGGGCCGGCGCGCCGGGTCGCCAACGGCTCGCGCACGATAATCAGGTTCTCGGTTTCCATCGGCACGCTGTGGTGCGCGCTGACGATGACCTTGTCGGTACCGGTTTCCTTGAGCGTTACGGTGAACTCCGCCACTTCACGGCCCTGGGCATCGCGGTCGGGGAGGATCTTCAGGTCCAGGTCGCCGTCACGGTCGAGGAAGTCGTTGCGCATCTGGTAGTGACCGTCACGCTGATCGCGGGCAACGTCACCGAGTTTCTTGTACTCAGGCTCACGGTCCTCGCGATGCAGTTGGATTTGCAACTCCGGCTTGTCACCCTGGGCGCCACTGACCCACGTGCCGGAGTAAGCATAGGGCTCGACGGTTTCCCGAGTGATGCGCCAGATGCCGGTTTGATGACCATCGTCGGCATATTCGTGCAGGTAGACAAACGACTGCTCGCCGTATTCACCCAACTCGCCTACCAACTTGATCGGCTTGCCGCTGCCGCTTTTGGTGTAGCGCAATTCACCAATCAACACCGCGCCCTGTTGCTGGTACCAGAGTTGCACCGGGATCTTGCCGTTGAGGGTGCCGGCCAGGAACTCAGGATCCTCATTGACCGGCCCTTCGAGCCTTGGGGTTTCCAGCCACTGGCCGTCCTTCCACTCACCGGTGGTGCGCAGCATGTAGCCGCTGGGCATGCTGTTGTTGGCGTCATCGTCCGTCGCAGGCACTTGGGCCTGGGTGTACGCGCTGAGTCTCACCAACTCACCGTCGCGCATCTGATAGCGGCTGGCGCGGGTCCAGCAGCAACCCTGGTCGGTCTGCGAATGGATAACGCCGTCCTTGGGATTGACTGAGAACATACCGCCGGAGGTTTCGTTCGCAAGATCGGTCAGGGGGCCGTTGAGCACCCACTGCGTCTTGTGCGGGTCTTGCAGGTACACATCGTAACTGGACTGGAAGTCTTTATCCGCGCCGGTGCCATTGCGGATTGCCAAGTCCTGGCGGCCATCCTGATTGATGTCGGCAAAGTAGACCACGCCGTTCTCGCCCATCAAACGCCAGTCGACGGTTTTACCATTCTGGTCCAGCGGCACCTGGGCATCCGGAGTCTGCAATTGCTGGAGGATTTCGAGGGTAGTTGCGTCGCGTACCGTGATCAGGGCTCGCGCCAGGTACTGCAAGTCCTGCGGCACCTGCGGGAACAACACTTCGACCAGGTATTTGCCGCTCGGGTCATTGACCGAGAACGAACGAGGCTCGGCCATGGCCGGGGCCGCCAAGGTCATGGAGAGGAGCACAGCGCTGACGAGCGAACGCATTCAAAGCATCCTTGCTGAAATTCGGGGGCGGCAGTGTAGCGGTTTCGCTGGCGGCTATGTGACGTACCCCACGAGCGAAGGGAACCTAAAGCATTTCATCGCATCGTTTAGCGTGCCGTTCGAGGGCGAAATCCACCAACGCATCTGCAATACCGTCATGCTGTACCCACACAGCTTCCCCCTTATTGACCTTACTGCGCAGCTTGTTCAAGTTGATGCTTTTCTGCCCACGTAATTGCGCTCGGTCAAGAATGTAGAAGCTCCAGTTATCGAGTTCCAACACCGATTTCACCAACGCCTGCTTATTGAGCTTGAACCGCGCTTTCTCCATCGGCAGTGCACGAGATGGATTGGGGTTCCACTTATCATGAAGACGCTCGTTCTCCTGACACTTTTTATTATCCAGTGCCAGATAAGCGAAGATGTAAAAGTCTGACCAATGCTCAGCGGGCAGCGGACTATTGGAGACACAATCGAATCCTTCAGCGAAGGAGGTATCGAACACCTGAGATTTGCTATACGAGTCTTTCGATTTAACTTGGATAGTGAATTTTTCATCATTCATGAAAAACACGAGGTCATGAACATCGCCTTCCATCTTGGTTGAAAAATGCGATGTGGGTACCTGGAAATCGGGAGTAGGCATGTTGAACAGCGCCCGGTACACCAAAAACTCTGCCAGATAACCTCGTAGCAGGGGGTTATCCAATGCTGAAAAGCCCCAGCCCCAGAAAGCCGTTAGAAACCCAGGCTCTATGGGTCTCCCCGATTGAGTCAACGGTTCTGTTCCAGTCAACGGATCGAGTAGATTCATATTTCTAACTGCACTCTTCACGCGAAAGTTAATAAAAGTTGGCGCCAATGCGGCTGAACGCTCTCGCCTCTCAACTGGGTTGACGCAGCAACCGCTCGATGGCCTTGCGCAAATCCCCATGCACCTCTTCGGCATAAGGCACAGCATTCTTCCAGTCATAAAACCATGCCGGCATCCGGCGCTTGTCGTCGGGTTCCGAGGCGTAGCGCGGGAATATATGGCAGTGCAACTCAGGCTCGGAGTTGCCCAGGATTTCGTAATTCATGCGCTGGGCGTCGGTGGCGTGCAACACCGCATCACCGAGGCGCGCCATGTCCAGCAGGTAAGTCGCGCGGGCTTCGGTATCCAGGTCGTTCAAACTCGCGACCACCGGATCGGGCAGCAGCAGGCAGTAGCCCGGCAGAAACTGCACATCCCCCATCACCGCCCAGCCCGAGGCCATGCGGCAGATAACCTTCTCATTGGCGCCGATGCGGGCCAGGGCTACGCGTTCCGTGATCAGTGGCATGTAGGGTCCTTGATGGGGGCAAGATGCGGGCGGCATTTTAACGCTTGCCCCCTGCTTTTCAGCAACGGGAACAGTCCAAGGGAGTTACCTGACAGGCCACCTGAGGAAACGCCTGTTGCCCCACCAACAGCAGTTGCACAGCTTGTGCTGAATCCAAACAGGCTCTCCCTTTTAAAATTAAACGTATCCCTTTGAAATAAAAGCATTTATCCCCCTGGCATGGCGCGTGCAATCACCTTTGCATCGACCCAAAGGACACACCCATGCCCCAGACACTGCCCCAGGCGCTGCTGCATCAAGCCCACACCCGAGGGTCGGCGATTGCCTTGCGTTACAAGCGCCTGGGCATCTGGCAAGAGCGACGTTGGAGCGAACTGGCAGACGACATACGCCAACTCGCCGCAGCCCTTCACCAGCGCGACTTCGGGCCTGACGATGATCTGCTGATCATCAGTCAGGCGCGCCCCGAAGCCTTGCTGCTGGCACTGGCCGCGCAGTGGTTGGGGGGGAGCGTCACGCTGCTCGATCCCGAGCGCGACAATCGTGCGCTGCTGGTGCAACTGCGGCCGACATTTGTTCTCGCCGAAAACGCCGAGGCGATTCCGTCAATCAGTGGGCCCGGTGTGGTGGTGTACCTCGATGGGCGCGGTCTGGATCAACACAAAGGCCCCCACTTGGTCGCTTATGCGGACTTGCGCACGGACCTCCCTGCCCCGGCGTGCGCCACTCAGTCAACTGCCCTCGCCTTTGTGTTCCACGCCGATACCCGCGTGCAGTTGACCCACGGGCAGTTGCTCATGGACGCGCGCACTTTGGTGGCCCGCGAACACCTCGACGCCAATGAGGAAGCCCTGGCCGCGCGGGTTTTCGCCGCCAGCGGGCAGGCGCGCTACTTGCTGGCGCCTTGGCTGCACGCTGGTTTTCGCCTGAACTTCCCCGAAGCCCTGGCTACCCGTGACACCGACCGCCGCGAGCTGGGCCCAACCTTGGTGCTGGGCACCCGTGAATCCTACGGCCGTCTGGAACAGTGGGCACGTGAGCGCCTGCCGCTGCCGGGCACATTCAGTCATCGCCTGTACCGCTGGGCGATGCAGCCAACCCCATCAATCATTCGCCGCTGGCTGGGCCACTGGCTGGTGCGTCGACCATTGCTCGATGTGCTGGGCATGAGCCGCCTGCGCGTGCCTTTGCTGGTAGGGCCAGCGTTGAGCCCGGACAGTGCGGCGTTCTTTACCGCCCTGGGCATCGATCCCGGCCGTTGGCAAGAGCCAGCGCCCCAACACCAACCCGCCGACCAACGACTGCCTCACGCTGTCTGACGAGCCCCACCATGCATGCAACCACTCAAGCGGTCTTACTGCGGCTCGATGACATTACCCTGTCGTTCAAGGGCATCAAGGCCATCACCTCCATCAGTTTCGACGTCAAGGCCGGGGACATCTGCGGGCTGATCGGCCCCAACGGCGCCGGCAAGAGTTCGCTGCTCAATGTGATCAACGGCGTTTACCACCCCCAAAGCGGCAGCATCCACTACGCCGGCCACACCCGACGGCGCATGCGCGCGCATCAGGCGGCCGAAGGCGGGATTGCGCGAACCTTCCAGAACATCGCGCTGTTCAAGGGCATGAGCGTGCTCGACAACGTGCTCACCGGGCGCAACCTCAAGCGCCGCAGCAGCTGGATCGAGCAGATGCTGCGCCTGGGCCGAGCCCCGCGCGAGGAGGACGCGCACCGCCTGCACGCCGAAAAAGTCATCGCGTTTTTGCAGATCCATCCCTGGCGACACGTGCTGGTGGGCACCCTGCCCTATGGCCTGCAAAAGCGTGTCGAACTGGCCCGCGCCCTGGCGTCCGAGCCGACCCTATTGCTGCTGGATGAGCCCATGGCCGGTATGAACGCTCAGGAGAAAGCCCAGATGAGCCAATTCATCCGCGACATCAACCGCGAGTTCGGCACCACCGTGGTGCTGATCGAGCACGATATCGGTGTGGTCATGGGCTTGTGCGACCACGTAGTGGTGCTCGACTACGGCCGCAAGATCGGCGACGGCACACCCGAGCAAGTGCGCGCCAACCCCGATGTCATCGCCGCCTATCTGGGAACTTGAGCATGGAATTTTTCTTTGAGGTGCTGATCGGCGGCCTGTTGGCGGGCGTGATGTATTCCCTGGTGGCGATCGGTTTTGTGCTGATCTACAAAGCCTCGGGCGTCTTCAACTTCGCCCAGGGCGCCATGGTGCTGTTCGCCGCACTGACCTTTGTCAGCCTGCTGGAGCGCGGCTTTCCGTTTGTCTTCGCGTTTTTGCTGACCCTGGTGAGCATGGTGGTGCTTGCGCTGATGATCGAGAAAGTGGTGCTGCGGCCCCTGGTCAATCGCCCGCCGATCATCCTGTTCATGGCCACCCTTGGGCTGTCCTACATGATCGAAGGCTTCGCGCAATTCCTCTGGGGTGCGCAGGTGCATGGCCTGGATTTGGGCATTGCCGACGAGCCGCTGGAAATCCGCGGCATGCTGCTCTCGCAGTTCGACCTGTTCGCTGCCGGCACCGCCGCCGCGTTGGTGCTCGCCCTGTCATTGCTGTTCAACAAAACCCGTATCGGCCTGTCGCTGCGTGCAGTCGCAGACGACCCGCTGGCGTCCATGGCGGTGGGCATTCGCCTGCCGCGCATCTGGGCCCTGGTGTGGGCCGTGGCGGGGTTTGTCGGGCTGGTGGCCGGGTTGCTTTGGGGCGCGCGATTGGGGGTGCAATTCTCGTTATCGCTGGTGGTACTCAAGGCATTGCCGGTGCTGATCATCGGCGGATTTTCGTCCATCGGCGGCGCGATTGTCGGCGGTTTGATCATCGGCGCGAGCGAAAAAATCGCCGAGATCTACCTCGGCCCGATCATCGGCAGCGGCATTGAAAACTGGGTGCCTTACGTTCTTGCCTTGCTGTTCTTGCTGGTGCGCCCTGCCGGGTTGTTCGGCGAGCGCGCCATCGAACGGGTCTGATCGTTTTTTGAGGAAATGCCTGCATGCTGTATCAAGAAGTCGGTCAAATCAGTACCTCCTACGCGGCCGAGCGCCGCACCTTTCGCCTGCGCCAGGACCGCATCGCACTGTGGCTACTGCTGGGCTTTGCCTTTGTGGTGATGCCGTGGTTGGGCAACGACTACTGGTTCAGCGCGATCCTCGTGCCGCTGCTGGTGCTGTCCCTGGCCGGCCTCGGCCTGAACCTGCTGACTGGCTACGCCGGGCAACTCTCTCTGGGCTCGGCGGCGTTCATGGCGGTGGGCGCATTTGCCGCCTACAACCTGCAATTGCGCGTACCCGGTTTGCCGCTGCTGGTGAGCTTTGGCCTGGGCGGCGTGATCGCTGCGCTGGTGGCGGTGTTCTTCGGTCTGCCGAGCCTGCGCATCAAGGGCTTTTACCTGTTGGTAGCGACCCTGGCCGCCCAGTTCGTGGTGGAGTGGGTACTGACCCGCTTCAGCTGGTTTACCAACGACAACGCGTCCGGCGTAATCACCTCACCGCCATTGCTGATCGCTGGGGTTGATTTCAGCTCGCCGTGTGGCCGCTACCTGCTGACCCTCAGCGTGGTCGTGGCGCTGTTCTGGCTCGGTAAAAACCTGGTGCGCAGTGAGCTGGGCCGCAACTGGATGGCCGTGCGAGACATGGACACCGCCGCCGCCGTGATCGGCATTCGGCTGCTCAAGGCCAAGCTGCTGGCGTTTGCCATCAGCGGCTTCTACCTGGGCGTCGCGGGGTCGCTTTGGGCCTTCGCCTACCTGGGCACGGTGGAGCCTCACGGCTTCGACCTGAGCCGCTCATTTCAGGTGCTCTTCATCATCATTATCGGCGGTCTGGGCAGTGTGCTCGGCAACGTCCTCGGCGCGGCCTTCATCGTGTTGTTCCCGATCCTGCTGGGCAACCTCTTCGCGTTGCTGCCGGCCGGATTGATGGACGCCGGCCAGCTGGAAAACCTTCAGAAGATGCTGTTCGGTGCACTGATCATCACCTTCCTGATCAAGGAACCGGAGGGGCTGGCCCGACTGTGGCAGCGCTTTCGTCAACGGGCCAGGGTATGGCCGCTGCGTTACTAACTTACTAACCCCCGAGCTGAACCCCGAGGAACTGCCTCCATGAGACACCCCGCACCGCTGCGCCGCCTGGCCTTGGGCCTGGCCTTGATCACCGCCACGCTCACGGGCACCGTCCAGGCCGCCAACGAACAATACTTTCCGTTGCAGAGCTATCGGGTCGGGCCCTATGCCGCCGGTGGCACCGGCTTCTTCGGTGGGTTTATCGACTACCTGCAATACATCAACGCCAACGGCGGCGTGAACGGCGTCAAGTTGACCTGGAGCGAATGCGAGACCGAGTACGTGGTGGAAAAAGGCGTCGAATGCTACGAGCGCCTCAAGGGCGGTCTCAACGGTGCGCCCGCAGCGGCCACCAACCCGCTGTCGGTGGGCATCGCCTACGCCACGCTGGATCGCTCGACCGCCGACAAACTACCGCTGATCACCATCAACCACGGACGCACCGACTCCACCGACGGCAGCGTCTTCCCCTACGTGTTCCCGTTGCAGCTCAACCCGTATTCGGAAGTCTCGGCGATCATCAACTACATCGGCCAGCGCGAAGGCGGTGCCGACAAACTCAAGGGCAAGAAAATCGCCGTGCTCTACCACGGCTCGCCGTACGGCAAGGAAACCAACGGGGTACTGGAAACCCTGGCCAAAAATTCCGGCTTCGAATTGACCCTGCTGGAAGTGCCACACCCTGGCAACGAGCAACAATCGCAGTGGCTGAACATTCGCCGTCTCAAGCCGGACTGGGTGATCCTGCGCGGCTGGGGCGTGATGAACCCGGTGGCGCTCAAATCTGCGCAAAAAGTCGGTTACCCGGCTGATCACATCATCGGCAATATCTGGAGCAACTCGGAAGAAGACGTGTTGCCGGCCGGCAACGCAGCCAAGGGTTTTATCTCTATTACCACCCACCCGTCCGGCACCGATTTCCCAGTGCTGCAAGGCATCAAGCAAAGCGTGGTGGACGCGGGCAAAGGCAACCTGGCCGATCCGAAGCGCTTCGGCACGGTGTACTACAACCTCGGTGTGGTGAACGGCATTCTCAACGTCGAAGCCGTGCGCCTGGCCCAGGAAAAATACGGCCACCAGCCCCTCACTGGCGAACAAGTACGCTGGGGTTTCGAACACCTGAACTTGGACGATGCACGTCTTCAGGCCCTGGGCGCAAAAGGCCTGGTGCAACCGCTGAAACTGTCCTGCGCCGACCATGAAGGCGGCGGCGCGGTACGCTTCCAGCAGTGGGATGGCCAGCGCTGGAACCTGATCAGCGATTGGGTACAAGCCGACCGCGCGCTGCTGCGGCCGATCATCGAAGCCTCGGCGGCGCAGTACGCGAAGGAGAAAGGCATTACCCCGCGTGATTGCAGCAAAGAGCAGTAAGATTTCTCCACCGCAATGCGGTTTTATGTGGGAGGGGGCTTGCTCCCGATGGCAGTGGTTCAGCCATACCGATATTGACTGACACACCGCCATCGGGAGCAAGCCCCCTCCCACACTTGGACCGAGGTCGATCAGCTCACTGCGAGTTCCACCACGCCCTCATTCAATCGCGCCGGCCACACCTGCAATCGCTGGTGTGGCGCCTCCAGCGCTGGCCGTCCTAGTACGCGAAGGAGAAAGGCATTACGCAGCGTGATTGCAGCAACTAGAGCAGTAAGATTTCTCCACTGCGATGCAGTTTTTTATGTGGGAGGGGGCTTGCTCCCGATAGCGGTGGTTCAGCCATACCGATGTTGACTGACACACCGCCATCGGGAGCAAGCCCCCTCCCACATTTTGACCGAGGTGTATCAACTCACTGCGAGTTCCACCACGCCCTCATTCAATCGCACCGGCCACACCTGCAATCGCTGGTGTGGCGCCTCCAGGCACTGGTCGTCCTAGTACGCAAAGGAGAAAGGCATTACGCAGCGTGATTGCAGCAAAGAGCAGTAAGATTTCTCCACTGCGATGCAGTTTTTTATGTGGGAGGGGGCTTGCTCCCGATAGCGGTGGTTCAGCCATACCGATGTTGACTGACACACCGCCATCGGGAGCAAGCCCCCTCCCACACTTGGACCGAGGTGTATCAACTCACTGCGAGTTCCACCACGCCCTCATTCAATCGCACCGACCACACCTGCAATCGCTGGTGTGGCGCCTCCAGCGCTGGCCGTCCTAGTACGCGAAGGAGAAAGGCATTACGCAGCGTGATTGCAGCAACTAGAGCAGTAAGATTTCTCCACTGCGATGCAGTTTTTTATGTGGGAGGGGGCTTGCTCCCGATAGCGGTGGTTCAGCCATACCGATGTTGACTGACACACCGCCATCGGGAGCAAGCCCCCTCCCACACTTGGACCGAGGTGTATCAACTCACTGCGAGTTCCACCACGCCCTCATTCAATCGCACCGGCCACACCTGCAATCGCTGGTGTGGCGCCTCCAGGCACTGGTCGTCCTAGTACGCAAAGGAGAAAGGCATTACGCAGCGTGATTGCAGCAAAGAGCAGTAAGATTTCTCCACTGCGATGCAGTTTTTTATGTGGGAGGGGGCTTGCTCCCGATAGCGGTGGTTCAGCCATACCGATGTTGACTGACACACCGCCATCGGGAGCAAGCCCCCTCCCACATTTTGACCGAGGTGTATCAGCTCACTGCGAGTTCCACCACGCCCTCATTCAATCGCACCGGCCACACCTGCAATCGCTGGTGTGGCGCCTCCAGGCACTGGTCGTCCTAGTACGCAAAGGAGAAAGGCATTACGCAGCGTGATTGCAGCAAAGAGCAGTAAGATTTCTCCACTGCGATGCAGTTTTTTATGTGGGAGGGGGCTTGCTCCCGATAGCGGTGGTTCAGCCATACCGATGTTGACTGACACACCGCCATCGGGAGCAAGCCCCCTCCCACACTTGGACCGAGGTCGATCAGCTCACTGCGAGTTCCACCACGCCCTCATTCAATCGCACCGGCCACACCTGCAATCGCTGGTGTGGCGCCTCCAGGCACTGGTCGTCCTAGTACGCAAAGGAGAAAGGCATTACGCAGCGTGATTGCAGCAAAGAGCAGTAAGATTTCTCCACTGCGATGCAGTTTTTTATGTGGGAGGGGGCTTGCTCCCGATGGCAGTGGTTCAGCCATACCGATATTGACTGACACACCGCCATCGGGAGCAAGCCCCCTCCCACATTTTGACCGAGGTGTATCAACTCACTGCGAGTTCCACCACGCCCTCATTCAATCGCACCGGCCACACCTGCAATCGCTGGTGTGGCGACTCCAGGCACTGGCCATCCTGCAAGCGGTAATGCTGCTTATAGATCGGCGCAGCCACCACCAAATCGCCCTTGATACTGCCGATCAATCCACGGCCAATTACATTCGCCCCCGACTCCGGGTCATGGTTGTCGATGGCGAACAGCGTCTGCTCCTGCGCACCCGGCAGGTAGAACAGCGCCACTTGCGCGCCGTCCAACCACACCACTACGCCGGAGTTGCTCACCAGGTCTTGCTCACTGCACACCCCTTTCCAGGTGGACAGGTGGTGCTGAGTGTCAGGCTGGCTCATCAGGCAATCTCCTCGATGACGGGAATCAGGTTGAGTTCGGCGGCCATGATCGGCCGGCGCTGGCCGCGTTCCTGGACAAAGTGGATGTCCGGGTCGGGGCGTTTGTCGTTGACGAAGGTACGGAAGCGCTTGAGTTTTTCCGGATCTTTGAGGGCGTTGGCCCACTCGCATTCGTAGCGGTCGACGACCAGCTGCATCTGCGCTTCCAGCTCCGCGCCCAGGCCGAGGCTGTCGTGCAGGATTACGTCTTTGAGGAAATCCAGGCCACCTTCCAGGCTTTCGCGCCACACAGAGGTACGTTGCAGTTTGTCGGCGGTGCGGATGTAGAACATCAGGAAGCGGTCGATGTACTGGATCAACGTGGCGTCGTCGAGGTCAGTAGCGAACAGTTCGGCATGGCGCGGACGCATGCCGCCGTTGCCCGCGATGTAAAGGTTCCAGCCCTTCTCGGTGGCTATCACGCCCACGTCCTTGCTCTGGGCTTCGGCGCATTCACGGGTGCAGCCGGACACCGCGAACTTGAGTTTGTGCGGCGAACGCAGGCCCTTGTAGCGATCCTCGATCAGCAGCGCCATTTTCACGCTGTCCTGCACGCCGTAGCGGCACCAAGTGCTGCCCACGCAGGACTTCACCGTACGCGTGGATTTGCCATACGCGTGCCCGGTCTCAAAGCCAGCGGCGATCAGCTCGGCCCAGATATCCGGCAGCTCATGCAACTGCGCGCCAAACAAGTCGATGCGCTGGCCGCCGGTGATCTTGGTGTAGAGGTCGTATTTCTTCGCCACTTCACCGATCACGATCAGCTTGTCGGCCGTGATTTCACCACCGGGAATCCGTGGCACCACCGAGTAGGTGCCGTTCTTCTGCATGTTGGCCATGAACGTGTCGTTGGTGTCCTGCAACGGCACCAACGAGGCGTCCATGATTGGCTGGTTCCAGCACGACGCCAGGATCGAACCCACCGCCGGTTTGCACACGTCGCAACCGGTGTGGCCACGGCCGTGTTTGGCCAGCAGTTCTTCGAAGGTGGTCACCCCTTCCACACGCACCAGGGCATAGAGCTCCTGACGGGTGTAGGCGAAGTGTTCGCAAAGGCTCTTGTCGACACTGACGCCACGGGCAATCAACTCGTGTTCAAACACTTGCTTGAGCAAGCCCGCGCAACCGCCGCAACCGGTGCAAGCCTTGGTCTTGGATTTGAGCAGGCTGAGGTCGCTGCAACCGCCGTCGATGGCCGAGCAAATCGCGCCTTTGGTCACGTTGTGGCACGAACACACCGTGGCCGATTCCGGCAACGCGCCTGGGCCGAGAGTCGGTGCACCGGCGGACGACGGCAGGATCAGGCTGGCCGGTTCCGCAGGCAGTGCAATCGCGTTCTGCATGTATTGCAGCAACGTGTCGTAGTAGCTGTTGTCGCCAACCAGCACTGCGCCGATCACATGCTTGCCCGATGCGTCCACCACCAGTCGACGGTAACTGGCGCTGGCCTCGTCGATGAACTGATAGCTGCGCGCACCCGGCGTGTGGGCATGGGCGTCGCCGATGGAACCCACGTCCACGCCGAGCAGTTTGAGCTTGGTGGACATGTCGGCACCGACAAAGGGCTCGGCGACCTGCCCGCATAACAGCGCGGCTACCCCGCGGGCCATCTGGTACCCCGGCGCGACCAGGCCGAACAGGCTGCCGTTCCACGACGCGCACTCGCCAATCGCGTAGATGTGCGGGTCGCAACTCAAGCATTCATCGTTGATCACCACCCCGCCACGCGGACCAATCTCCAGGCCAGCCTGGCGCGCCAGGGCGTCCTGTGCGCGGATGCCGGCGGAGAACACGATAAGGTCGGTTTCGAGGAACTCGTCGTTGGCAAAGTTCATGCGATAGCGGTACTGCTCGCCCGCGCTGATCGACTGCGTGGCACGGGACAGGTGCACACCGACGCCCAGCCGTTCGATCTGGGCCTTGAGCGCCAGACCGCCGAAATCATCCAACTGCACTGGCATCAAGCGCGGTGCGAACTCCACCACATGGGCTTCCAGCCCCAAGCTTTTCAGGGCGTTGGCGGCTTCCAAGCCCAGCAGGCCACCGCCCACCACCACACCACGTCGGGCATTGGCTGCCGCTGCACGGATGGCATCAAGGTCGTGCAAGGTGCGATACACCAACCGCGAATCCCCTTCGGCGCCTTCGATCGGCGGCACGAACGGATAGGAGCCGGTGGCCAGGACCAATGTGTCGTAGGCCACGCAGCCCTGAGCCGTGATCACCTCACGGCCAGCGCGGTCGATCTCCAGCACCGGCACGCCCAGGTGCAACGTCACTCCCGGCGTCTGGTACAGCGACGCCTCGGAGAGTGCCAACGACTCGGCATCGCGTCCGGTGAAATACTCGGACAGGTGCACACGGTCATAGGCGCGCATCGGCTCTTCGCTGAACACATGCAGGTGGTAGTGTTGCAGCGCGCCGCGCTCGATCAGTTGCGCCACACAATGGTGACCGACCATGCCATTGCCAACGACGATCAGGGTTTTCATCGGTTTGTTCATATCAGCACCTGACAACATTCATCACGGTTTAAAAAGCAAAAAAAAACGCCTGAAACCTTGCGGTTCCAGGCGTCTTTGCCTGTTCTTATGCGGGATCTGTTCGGACAACTTCGCCGGATCCATCGCTTTATGCCCATGACCTCAATGGCCTGTCGATCGTCGTTGACCGAGTGGGGTTGACGGGGAGCTTGCAGGCTCTGTGCCAATTGGCCGCGGAGCCGTACGTGGGGCCGCTGCAGTCTCCTCGCGTTGCCTGAACAGCGTGGATTGCGCATCCAACTGGTGCGCGTTGCATCAAAAAGGCGCGCTTGCATCATCAATTTCCTGGCTGATGAGTGTTGGGGCTGCTTCGCAGCCCAGCGCGGGCGGTGCGACGATTCGACTAGCCCGCACACCCCAACAGCCAGCTCACCGGAACAACCCGGCTCTTCACAAAAAAGCACCCATTGCAGCGTTCGAAAAAACCTGGCGCGTGACTTGCTAGGAACACCTGCATAAAGCAGTCAACGCTGATTGCCCATTCACGACAAAGGCGCCGTGCACCCCCCGTTTCCAAACGGAGGGTTGCAGGGCGCTTTTTTGTTGGCGGGTAAAAAAGTTTAGAGGGTGACGGATGGCAAACCAAAGCGTACGTAGCGTGTGTCCTTATTGTGGCGTCGGCTGCGGCATCGTGATGCAAGTGGAAAACAATAAAGTGGTCAAGGTGATCGGCGACAAGGCCCACCCCACCAACGTTGGCCGCCTGTGCACCAAAGGCACTACGTGCGGCCAAGCCATCGCCGAGTCCGGGCGCATGGAAAACGCTTACCTGCGTGAGCAGCGCGATCACGACCCGGTGCGGGTCGCCATGGACACCGCCATCAGCGAAACCGCCGGCCGTTTGCGCCATATCCTCGACCGTGACGGCCCCGATGCGTTGGCGTTCTACGTGTCCGGACAAATGTCCCTGGAGGCGCAGTACCTGATCAACAAATTGGCCAAGGGGTTTGTGCGCACCAGCAATATCGAATCCAACTCGCGGTTGTGCATGGCCAGTGCCGGCAGCGGCTACAAGCTGTCCCTCGGTTCCGACGGGCCACCGGGTTCCTATGAAGACTTTGACCGCGCGGACCTGTTCTTCGTGATCGGCGCCAATATGGCTGACTGTCATCCGATTTTGTTCCTGCGCATGATGGACCGGGTCAAGGCCGGGGCGAAGCTGATCGTGGTCGACCCCCGGCGCAGCGCCACCGCCGACAAAGCTGATCTGTACCTGCCGATCAAACCCGGCACCGACCTCGCGCTGCTCAATGGCCTGCTGCACCTGCTGGTGAAAAACGGCCACACCGACCCCGGCTTTATCGCCACGTTCACCGAAGGTTGGGAGGTTATGCCCGGTTTTCTTGAGGACTACCCGCCGCACAGCGTCGCTGCCATCACGGGTTTGGCCGAAGCGGATATCCGCCAAGCCGCCGACTGGATCGGCCAGGCCGCCGAGTGGATGAGCTGCTGGACCATGGGGCTCAACCAAAGCACCCACGGCACCTGGAACACCAACGCCCTGTGCAACCTGCACCTGGCCACCGGCGCGATTTGCCGCCCCGGCAGCGGGCCGTTTTCCCTCACCGGCCAACCCAATGCCATGGGCGGCCGCGATATGGGCTACATGGGCCCGGGCCTGCCAGGACAGCGCTCGGTCATGGTCGACGCCGACCGCACATTTATCGAAGACCTCTGGCAAATCCCGCCTGACCACCTGCCGCGCCAAGCCGGCAACGGCACCGTGGCGATGTTCGAACAGATGGCCGCCGGGCAGATCAAAGCCTGCTGGATCATCTGCACCAACCCGGTGGCCAGCGTGCCCAATCGCCAAACCGCTATCGACGGTTTGCGCACAGCAGAACTGGTGATCACCCAGGACGCCTACCTCGACACCGAGACCAACCGCTACGCCGACATCCTGCTGCCCGGCGCGCTGTGGGCCGAGGCCGAAGGGGTGATGATTAATTCCGAGCGCAACCTGACCCTGATGCAAAAGGCTGTCGATGCACCCGGTGAAACCTTGCCGGACTGGCAGATCATCGCCCGTGTCGCCTGTGAAATGGGCTTTGCCGACGCGTTCACATATGCCAGCGCCGCCGACGTGTTCGAAGAAATCAAACGCGCCTGGAACCCCAAGACCGGCTATGACATGCGCGGCGCAAGCCATGCGCGCCTGCGTGAACAACCGTTGCAATGGCCTTGCCCTTCAGCCGACGGCGCAGACCGAAACCCGATCCGCTACCTGAATACCGGCACGCTCAGATTCGCCACCGACAGCGGCAAAGGCCAATTCTTTCCGCGCCCCCATATGCCGCCTGCGGAAATGCCCGACGACCGCTTCCCTTTCGTGCTCAACACCGGCCGCCTGCAGCACCAGTGGCACACCCTGACCAAGACCGGCAAAGTCGCCACCCTGAACAAACTCAACCCCGGCCCGTTCGTGGAAATCCATCCCGACGATGCCGCGCGCCTCGGCATCACGGCCAAGGATCCGGTAGAGGTGCGCTCCTTGCGTGGGCGTGCCGTTCTGCCTGCGGTGATCACTGACCGCGTGCGTCCCGGCAACTGCTTTGCGCCCTTCCACTGGAACGATGTGTTTGGCCAGCACTTGGCGATCAATGCGGTGACCAACGATGCCGTCGACCCGATTTCCCTGCAGCCCGAGTTCAAGTGCTGCGCGGTCGCGCTGGCCCGAGTCGAGCTGATCGACCATCAATTCCTCGACCAACCGGCGCCCACTTCCCATGACCTTCCGGAGGACCTCACCATGTCGCGCCTTGACGCCTTCGCTGATCTCGCCGGTATCCGTAACAGGCCGGCCCCGACACTGAGCGACAGTGAACGCACCTACCTCGCCGGCTTCCTCAGTGGCCTGCACTCGAGCGCCGCGCGGCAAGACACTGGCGTCCCGGTGATGCCGGCAAGCGCGCCATTGGCCCAGGACGCCCGCTTGTGGCTGGACGGGTTACTCGGTGGTTTGTTCAGTCGCACAGGCGCTGCACCGCTCCCCTCCCCGGACGTCACCCTGTTGTGGGCCTCACAGACCGGCAACGCCGAAGCCCTGGCCGAGCGCTTCGCCAAACGCCTGCGCGAAGCGGGCATCAGCGTGGAGCTGAGCGCCATGGCGGACTTCCCGACGAGCAAACTGGCGAGTACCCAGAACCTGGCGCTGATCAGCAGCACCTTTGGCGACGGCGACCCACCGGACAATGGCGAAGGTTTCTGGCACAGCCTTAGCACCGTCGACACGCGCCTGGAGTCCCTGCGCTTTGCCGTACTGGCCCTGGGTGATCCGAATTACGACCAGTTTTGCAAGCACGGCAAAAGGCTTGACCAGCGCCTAGTGGAACTGGGTGCCACACGCCTGCTGGAACGCGTCGACTGCGATACCGAATTCGAAGAACGCGCCGATGCCTGGCTGACGAAGTTGCAGCAAACCCTCAACCCGGCAAAGCCCGTCACACTGGCCGCCACACCCGCCGGCAAAACCAAACTGCATCAATCACGCCTGCTGCTCAACCGGCACCTGAACCCCCAGAACGCCCACAAGGAAACTCGCCAATTCGCCCTGGACCTGGCGGACTCCGGCCTGACCTACGAAGCCGGAGACGCCCTCGGCGTGCGGCCGCGCAACTGCCCGGAACTGGTGAGCGAACTGCTGGAGCTGACCCACCTGAGCGCCAGCGCCTCGGTAAACATCGACACCTTTGGTGAGGTATCGCTGCAACAGGCGCTGACCCAGCACTTCGAGATCGCCCGTCCTGGCAGCGAGACCCTGGCCTTTATTGCCGAGCGCAGTGCCAATCCGGGCCTGGAACAACTGCTGCGGCCCGAGCGCAAGGCTGAACTCAAAGACTGGCTATGGGGCCGACAGCTCACGGATGTGCTGCAGCAATATCCCATCGACTGCTCGGCGGACGAGCTACTGGGCACCCTCAAACGTCTGCAACCGCGTCTGTATTCGATTGCCTCCAGTGCCAAGGCCCATCCCCACGAAGTGCACCTGACGGTGGCCGCCGTGCGTTATGGCAAGCGCAAAGGCGTGTCCTCCACCTTCCTCGCCGACCGCGTCGGCGACGGCGAAGTGCCGGTGTTTGTGCAGCCGTCCAAGCACTTCCGCACGCCCAACGACGGCGACGTGCCGATGATCATGATCGGTCCCGGCACCGGTGTGGCGCCGTTCCGTGCGTTCTTGCAGGAGCGTCGGGCCCTGGGGCATCAGGGGCGTAACTGGCTGTTTTTTGGCGAGCAGTACGCCGCCAGCGATTTTTATTACCAGGACGAACTGCAAGGCATGCAGCGCGACGGCCTGCTCACCCATCTGAGCCTGGCGTTTTCCCGCGACCAGGCGCAGAAGATCTACGTGCAGGACCGCATCCGCGAACACGGCGCCGAGCTGTGGCGCTGGTTGCAGGACGGCGCCAAGCTGTACATCTGCGGGGATGCCAGCCATATGGCCAAGGACGTTGACCAAGCACTGCGCCAGGTCGCAAATACCCACGGCGGACTGGGCGTAGAGGACGCCGTGGAGTACTGGCGCCAACTGAGTGAGCAGAAGCGTTATCTGCGTGATGTCTACTGATTGGATACAGAACAATCACCGATTGTATTGTGTACAAAAAACCATAAAGATTTGCCGGCATCTAGCCGAAACAGCGGTGATAGCAAATCGCCGCGCTGCGGGTGCAGAATGCGACGGTTTCACCACCCTCCGTGCTGATGGTCGTCTCGATGAAAATAAAAAATAAGCTTGTACTGGCGTTTGTCTCTGTCGCGTTTATCCCGGTCAGCCTGGTGGCGGTGATCTCTGTCATGAACACGCGGACCCAGGCGGTCGATCAGTTCATCGACGGCAGCACCCGCGAAATCCGCCAGATCGATGGCAATATCCGTCAGTTCTTCGACGGCACGCTGCAGAACGTCGATCAAATGGCCACGGATCCTGTATACACCTCCGTCAACACCCTCAAGAATTACCAACCCGCCGACGCCGCCAGCCAACCGATGCCTGCGGCCGCGCAAGAGGTGATCGACCGATTCGCCCGGTTTGGCGCCACCCATCCGGCGGCGGCCATCCTGTCCATCGGCCTGGAAGACGGCACCTACGTCAAATGGCCCGATGATCCACAACTGGCTAAATACGATCCACGCACACGCCCCTGGTACAAGGCCGCGATGGCCAGCCCCGGCAAGACCGTGCGCACCCCGGCGTACTATTACGACAAAGACGACGTGGCCCTGGTGGGCACCGCGCGGGCATTGCTGGATAACGCCGGCAAGGCCAAGGGGGTGTTCGTGGTCAGCGTGTCGCTGAAGAACCTCACCGAGTTGGTCAAGAGCATCAAGCTCGGCGAAAGCGGCTACGTAATGCTGATCGAGGACGGTGTGGTGCTGGTCGACCCGCGCGACGCCGCCCACAGCTTCAAGCCGCTCAAGGAGCTGGGTGCCGCCTATGCGCATTTGGCCGAGACACCCCAGGGTTCTACCGAAGTGGAAATCAACGGCGTGCGCTACATGGCCAACGTGTGGACCTCTCCCGGCCTGGGCTGGCGCTATATCGGCCTGATCGAACACCGCGAAGTCATGGCCGAAGCCACGCGCATGACCTACCTCACCGCCGTCATCGTCGGCGTGCTGGTGCTGATCTTCGGCGTGCTCGCGGCGGCGTTTTCCAAAGTGATCGTCAAGCCCATCGGCCAGGTCAGTACCGGTTTGCAGTCGATTGCCGAGGGTGAAGGCGACCTGCGCCACGAACTGCACGTGCAGGGCAAGGATGAAACCGCTGAACTCGCTGGCTGGTTCAACAAGTTCCTCGCCGCCATCCGCCAATTGATCCAGCACATCGGCGCGGCCTCGGCCAATTTGCACAACGCCTCCAAGGTCAACAGCGAAGTGGCGCACAACATGAACGAAGCCGCCGGGCGCCAGCGCGAGGCCGTGGAACTGGTGTCCACCGCATTCAACGAAATGGTCGCCACCGCTAACGAAGTCGCGCGCTCCTGCAGCAGCGCGGCAGAGTCGGCGGAGAACGGCCATCGCCGTGTGGCCGAGGGCAAGCAACAGATCGAAGTCACCACCGATAACGTCAACCGCCTGGGCCGCCGTCTGACCGAGTCGTCCGACGCCATGGTCGAACTCGAAGCCGGCAGCCGCAGCATCAACCAGATCATCGGCACCATCCGCGCGATTGCCGAACAGACCAACCTGCTGGCGCTCAACGCCGCCATCGAAGCAGCCCGCGCCGGTGATCAGGGTCGTGGTTTTGCGGTAGTGGCCGATGAAGTACGGGCGCTGGCCAAGCGCACCTCCGACTCCACCGGCGAAATCGAAAACCTGCTGGGCACCCTGGAAAACAAGACCCAGGAAGTCACGCAAAAAATGGGCAGTTGCCTGGACCTGTCACGGGCCAGTGTGTCGTCCATTGAAAGCGCGCGGGACAGCTTTGAAGGCATCCAGTTGTCGGTCAACGAGATCCGCGACCAGAACCTGCAAATCTCCGCCGCCGCCGAGGAACAACACAGCGTGGCCGAAGAAATCAACCGGCATATCCAGCAGATCTACGACGAAGCGCGCCTGGTGGAAAGCCTGGCCAACTCCGCGCAGGACGACTCGGGGCGCTTGTCGAATTTGTCGGATGAGCTCAATGGGTTGGTGGGACGCTTCAAGTCCTGAGGGTTGGCAAGCACATTGATCAACCGCAGCCCAGCGCGGGGCAAGCCCGCTCACCACAGGGTTATGTGTTGGTCTTAGGAAGTATGGAGATGGCCATGCTGCAATGGCCGTGGGCATCTACACATCTGTGGTGAAGACATACCCTGAGAAAACGACGCTCTTGTGGTGAGCGGGCTTGCCCCGCGCTGGGCTGCGGAGCGGCCCCACTAAGACCGCCGCGATTTCTTAGTAAAACCGCGTTGCCAGGTTTTGGGGCTGCTTCGCAGCCCAGCGCGGGGCAAGCCCGCTCACCACAGGGTTATGTGTTGGTCTTTAGGAAGTGTGGAGATGGCCATGCTGCAGTGGCGGCCTCACGGCCAACACCTTTATTGCTGTTGCGAGGCCATCCAACCCAGAAATGTCTGCAGCCGGGTCGTGAAGTTGTCGACTTCGGCTTCAGGATTTCGCGCTTCAAACAGAAAGAACGCCACCTGCGTGATCATCGTCGGATAACGTCTGACGAACAGTGCAACATGCTCTTCGAGTGTCTGTGGCCACGTTGTCGCATCTTCCGAGCGCAACACATGCGTGGCCCGCACCACCTTGCGTGATGCTTCACGCTGCAAGCGCAATCGGTCCTGCTGGGTATCAGCTTGCGCAATACGCGTGAGGTAGCCGGCCAACACGTGTTCAAAGTCGGCATTCAACGCCACGGCAATGTCGCGGGACGGCCGATACCGCTCGAAATGCAGGGAAAGATCATTGCCCCACAGGCAGCGGCAATGGTGCTTGAGCCAGAAGCCCCAACTGTTGCTGTTGTCAGCCGCTAACACTTGCCCACGACTGCCGATGTCAAAATCGACCTTAATGACTTGCGGGTGCCGTTGCTCCAGCGCCCGGCGAATCGCTTCCAGACGCGCCAGCAGCGGCGCAGTGGGCGGTTCGCGCAGCACCAGCGTGAGGTCCAGGTCAGAGACACCGGGCGTGGCGTCTCCCCTTGCGACACTGCCGTACAGATAGAGACTGTCCAGCCCCAAATCATCCGGCGACAGCGAAGCGCAGACATCCTCAAGCAATGCCTGGAACTCAGGCTGCATAGGGTTGTGGGGGACGCTTAGGATATAGCCGTCCGGGTCAATACCCGAGCTGTTCGACATCATCACGACTGCCTCTTCCAGTGCTCATAAAACGCCAGCGCTGCCACGTTTTTGTCCTTGGATTCCAACATGATGTCGAAGCGCTCCAGAAACTGCAGCGCGTAGTTGTTGGTCCAGCGGTTCCACATCTGCGCGCTGTGGGCGTACAGGTCACGCTTGGAGACCACCTGCAACAGCGCGTCCATTTCCAACTTGTGCTCGGCGTCGAAGCCCAGTTCCTGGAGGACTTCCTGGGGCTGGGAGTAGTGCATCGTCGGCCGCACGCCGCGCCAGCTGTCGATCACGCGAGTGACGCGTTCGCTGCTGGGGTCGATGTACTCGTTTTCGTTGATCCAGCAGTGGTGAATATCGAGCACCACCGGCGCCAGATCGGCGACTTGCAGGCAGTGGTCGAGCCCGTAGGTCTTTTCATCGTTCTCGAAGGTGATGCAGTTGCGCGCCACCTCAGACAAGCGCGACCACACCGCGCGAGTGCCCTCAACGCCCAGGCGTCCGGCGATGTGCACGTTGCACTTAAGGTCCTGGAACTGCCGCCCGTAGCCCATCATGCGGATCATGTCGGCGTGGTATTCGAATTCGGCGAGGCTGTTTTCAACCACGCCGGGGTTTTCCGAACCGAGCACGCAGTATTGGCCAGGGTGGAACGACAGCCGAATATCCGAGGCACGCGCCAGCTCGCCGATGGCGGCGAAACCTTCAATCAATTGGCGCTCGATGGCGGGATCTTTATAGACGTCGGCGACTTTCGGATGGCTGTAGAACGGCAGCAGGTCGCTGCTCAAGCGCAGCATGCGCAAGGTTGGCGGCAGTTGGGCGACATAGGCCAACAGGCGCAATTGCGCTGCCAGATTATGGGTGACCACTTCGACCAATTTTTCGCGGGCGACCTGCGGCGTAACCCCGTCCATCCAACGCAAGGTGGTCGTGCGGGGGTTGAACGGGCCTTCGATCAGCTTGAGGGCGCTGGGCGACAATAGGCGTTCGGGGTGCTTGTACTGGCATGCGAAGCCAATGCGAGGGTGTGTCATAGAGGCGCCTGGCGAAAGGAAAGTACACGATGATACGGCCTTATGCATGGGCTCTGGCAGCGGGCTCATAATATTTAGACACCAATCACCCTGAACTTTCCGACAAGCGCCGCGCTCATTTCCTATGCGCTGCCCCGCCCAGGGGCGTTGGATAAAAAGGAGCCGCCCCCCCATGACTACCCTCTCCACCTATCGCCCCACGCCAGGTCCGCTGCATGCGACCTTGCTCGCCGGCACCGTGCCGCTGTTTCTTGGCGCGTTGCTCAGTGACATCGCCTACACCCAGACCTACCAGATCCAGTGGGCGAACTTCGCCTCCTGGCTGATCGCCGGTGCGTTGATATTCGGTGGTTTTGCGCTGCTGTTTGCACTGGTCAACCTGCTGCGCGCCGAGCGTAAGGCCGGGCAACCTACTCGGTATGTCCTGCTGTTGTTGGCCACCTGGATACTCGGTCTGGTCAACGCGTTCCAACACGCCAAGGACGCTTACGCCTCCATGCCGACCGGCCTGGTGTTGTCGGCGATCGTGATGCTGCTGACGCTCGCAGCGACCTGGACCGGCCTGCGTTCGGGAGGTGTGAAATGAAAACGTCCAGCACATTGACCCTGTTGAGTGCCGCCCTGCTGTTAAGCGCCTGCGGTGGCGAAGGCGATAAAACCCAGGTCCGCGGCCCTGATCCCAAATTGCCGGAACAACAAAGCAGCCTGCTGCCGAGCATGAAGATCGCCGAGCCCGCGCCATGGGGCGATCAGAAACCCAAAGTGCCCGAAGGCTACAGCGTCACGGCCATCGCCACCGACCTGGCCATCCCGCGCCAGACCCTGGTGCTGCCCAACGGTGACATCCTCGTCGCCGAAGGCCGTGGCGGCAGTGCGGCCAAGCTCAAGCCAAAGGATGTGATCGCCAGCCTGATCAAGGCCGAGGGCAACACCAAGGTCAAGAGCGGCAACCGCCTGACCCTGCTGCGCGATGCCGACGGTGACGGCACCTACGAACTGAAAACCGTGTTCGCCGACAACCTCAACGCGCCCTATGGCCTGGCATTTGCGGACGGCAAGGTCTACGTCGCCAATCAGGATGCGCTGGTGCGTTTCGACTACACCGACGGCCAGACCAAGGCCAGCGGTGCGCCGGTCAAAGTCACCGACCTGCCGGCACAGATCAACCACCACTGGACCAAGTCCCTGGCCGTGAGTGCTGACGGGCGCCAGCTGTATGTGGGCATCGGCTCCAACAGCAACGTCACCGAACGCGGCATGGAAGTGGAGATCGACCGCGCCATGGTCTGGCAGATCGACGCCGCCACCGGCGCGCACAAGCCCTACGCGACCGGGCTGCGCAATCCCACGGCGCTGACCATTCAACCCGACTCCGGGCAATTGTGGACAGTGGTAAACGAACGCGATGAACTCGGCCCCGACCTCGTGCCGGACTACCTGACGTCGGTGCGTGAAGGTGCCTTCTACGGTTGGCCCTACAGCTACTGGGGCCAGAACGTCGACCCGCGCGCACAACCACAGAACCCGGCCAAAGTCGCTGCTGCGATCAAGCCGGATTACAGCTTGGGCTCTCACGTGGCGGCACTTGGTGTGGACTTTTCCATCCCGGCCATGGGCGAAAAATTCGCCGACGGCGTGTTCGTCGGCGAGCACGGCAGTTGGAACCGCGAGAATCCGGTGGGCTACAAGGTGATCTTTGTGCCGTTCAGCAATGGCAAACCGGCGGGTGAGCCGATTGACTTCGCCACCGGCTTCCGTGGCGACGACGGCAAGACCCGTGGCCGCCCGGTGGGCGTGACGGTGGACCCCAAAGGTGCGCTGATCATTGCGGATGACTTGGCCAATACGGTGTGGCGCGTGACGCGTAACCAATAACAGCGCATTGAGTGTGCGACAGCTGATCAGCCGTCAGCTGTCGCCCTTTAATTGCTCCTGCAACCAGCCCAACAACGCCGCGATCTCTGGGCGGTCGCCCGCGCCTTGATGACGATAAATCGAAATCGCCTCGGGTAAATGCACGCTCTCCACACAGGGCCTGACCAGCGCCCCGCTCTCGATCAGCCTGCTTGCCGTACGGCGCCAGCCCATGGCAACTCCATGCCCTTCCATCGCTGCCTGCAACATCAATGGATAACTGTCGAATGTGGCACTGCGCGCATTGACGGCCACGGTCTGCCCGAATACCTGCAACCAACTGTCCCACTCCATCAAGTGCGGAGGCTGGGAGCTGTGGTGCAAAAAAGTGGCCGACTGTAATTCGGTGAGCGACAGCGGTTGTCGCGCATCGAAGTAGGCCGGGCTGCACACCGGGAACACTTCGTCAGCAGCGGTGAACATCAAGGGATGTGCGCCACTGGGTCGCCGCGAACTTTGCAGAGCGACGTCGAAGTGCGCACTGAACTCCGTCAAAGGCCGGGTTGAGGTCACGACCTGGATATCGAGATGCGGGTATTGCTGGTGGAAACTCGACAGACGCGGCATCAACCAATAAAACGCCTCGCACAGTTGGCAGAGCAGCACCACCCGGTCGCTGCGTTGCGCGGCGCGCAAGAGGGCTGCGCTGTCACCGATGCTGTGCAATGCGTCGCTAACCACCCGCGCCAGGTCACGCCCTTCTTGCGTAAGGGATACCGCGCGGTTGCGCCGGTAAAACAGCTTCACCCCGAGGTTGTCTTCAAGCCCACGAATCTGTCGGCTGACAGCCGCCTGTGTGATGTGCAATTCATCCGCCGCCCTGGAGAAGCTGCACAGGCGCGCTGCTGCTTCAAAAGGCAACAAGCTGGCAAGAGGCGGCAAGGTTTTACCGAGCGTATTCATAATCTGAAGTTATGCATTCAGGGCGGAGAACTCGTTTGTAGCACAGCCTCGCGGCTAGGCACCATGGATCTCTCGCCTGATGGATAACCCTGATGACCTTACCGAAGAGCTCGATATTTGTTGGCGTAACCCTGGCGGTCATCTCGACCCTAGGCTGGGCGCTGAACTTCATCACGCCTTACGTCAGTGGCGAATACACCCTCTACGACCTGATGGTGGTGCGTTTTTTGATCGCGGGCGCACTGGGTGTATTGGGCGTGATTCTGTGCCGGGCGCACCTGCGTTTTTTGCGGCCTGGCCAGCTCTGCCTCGCCGCAGCCCTCGGCGCCTTGGGCTGCCTGGGATACGGCGCGTGCATCGCTGCGGGAGTCATGTTCGGCGGCCCGGTGCTGACGCCGACGCTGGTGGGGATGGTCCCCGTGTTGCTGGCTCTGCTCGGCAACGCCAGGGACAAAACCGTGCAGTGCCGCAGGCTGGCGATGCCGTTGACGTGCCTGACCGTAGGGCTGTTGTTGGCCAATCTGAGCAGCCTGCACCAGCCTTCATTGAGCCTTGCTTCCTGGGGGTTGGGGCTGCTGTTTTCGTTGAGCGCGGTTGGCTTGTGGATAGGCTTCAGCGTGATCAATCAAAAGCAATTGATGCACCTTCCCGCGTCGAGCATTGGACTCTGGAGCGCGTTGATGCTGCTCGGTGCAGGCACCGCCACACTGGGCTTGCTGCCGCTGATACAGAGCTTCGGCCTGCTCAAGCTTCCGACGTTGGGCCTTGGGCTCTCCCGCGCTGGGCCGCTGTATGCCTGGAGCCTGATCATCGCGCTGATGTCGACCGTGGTCGGCGCCTGGGCCTGGAACGCCGCAACACAGCGCTTGCCTATGGTATTGAGCGGCCAATTGATCGCCCTTGAATCACTCTTCGCCACCCTGCTCGGCCTGGGGTTTCACGGGCGCTGGCCAATGCCGATGGAAACCGCAGGCTTGGCCGCTGTGCTAACCGGTGTGGTGATGGCAGTGCGGATCATCCTGACCAGGGCAGACCCCGCCAGCACCCGCGGGGGTGCTGAACGGGTGTGAGGCGCAACTTCACCTCGCGACCTGTGGTTTTCACAGGTCGGTGATTTCCTTGTGACGCGGTACCAGGGTCTTCATCACGCTCCACGCCACCAGGTAGGCCAGGGCGCAGATAGCAAACATGATCATGTAGCCGGTGTGGATGTCGTTGATTGACTTGTAATAGTCAAACACCCACCCGCCGATCTTGGTCATCACCACGCCGCCGATCCCACCGGCCATGCCACCGATACCGACCACCGAGGCCACGGTTTTCTGCGGGAACATGTCGGACACGGTAGTGAAGATGTTGCACGACCACGCCTGGTGCGCAGACGCGCCCACGCCGATCAGCAATACCGGCACCCAGAAGCTGATGTAGCCCAGGGGCTGCGCCAACAACACCACCAACGGGAACAGCGCGATCACCAGCATGGCTTTCATGCGGCCGTCGTACGGGGCATCGCCGCGCGCCATAAAGTAGCTGGGGAACCAGCCGCCGCCGATGCTGCCGACCATGGTCATGCTGTACAGCACCGCCAGCGGCATGACGATATCGGCGCCCTTCATGCCGTATTGCGCGGACAGGTAAGTCGGCAGCCAGAACAGGAAGAACCACCACACGCCGTCAGTCATGAACTTGCCAAAGGCAAAGGCCCAGGTCTGGCGGTAGGTCAGCAACTTGAACCACGAGACTTTCTTTTCGGGCGCGCCAGACGGGGCTTTGGTGAACGGCTGTACGGTCTGGTCACTGCGGATATAGGCCAGTTCTTCGGCCGACAGGCGTTTTTGCTGCTCGGGTTTTTCATACACCGCTGCCCACACCGCTACCCATAGGAAACCGAGCATGCCGATCACCATGAACGCGGCTTCCCACCCCCACATGCCAGCAATCAGCGGCACGCAGATCGGCGCCAGGATCGCGCCGACGTTGGCGCCGGAGTTGAAGATGCCGGTCGCGAAGGAGCGCTCTTTCTTGGGGAAGTATTCGGCAGTGGCTTTGATCGCGATCGGAAAATTACCCGCCTCGCCAATCGCCAGCACCGCTCGGGAGAGCATGAACCCGGCAATCGATACCGGAATCACCGCCAGCCCGATCGCACTGCTGACAGCGGCAATGCCCTCGCCCATCTGCACCGAGAACGCATGCATGACGGCGCCGGTGGACCAAATGGCGATGGCGACCACGTAAGCGGCCTTGGTGCCGATCTTGTCGACAAAGCGCCCAGCAAACAGCATGGAAATCGCATACACGAACTGGAACACCGCCGCGATGTTGGCGTAATCGGTATTGCTCCAGCCAAATTGCGTGGACAGCTGCGGTGCCAACAGGCTGAGCACCTGGCGGTCGAGGTAGTTGACGGTGGTGGCGAAAAACAACATCGCACAGATGGTCCAGCGATAGTTGCCTACCGCCTGGCCAACGCGCTGGGCGCTGATGGGCTCGTTCAGATTCATGGCATCACTTTTTATTTTTGTTAGGTAGGACATATGTAACGTCATATGTCGTCGTACAACTGCGACTTTTATATCGAGACCCATGAGCGGTGTCAATCTGAAAGATTGCCGCCTGTCTAGGGACTACGTGGTTACGAGAAGTTTCAGAGAGAGGTAGTTGTAGGATGACAAATGCGTAACACCAGACTCGGCGCCTGACCGGGCACATCGTCGAGGACGCCAATGTGCTGCAGGCCCACCTTTTCCAACACGCGGATCGAGGCGGCGTGATCGGGCCGAACCAGCCCGAACACTTCGGGCAGGTTCAGGGTTTCAAACGCCAGCACCAGCGCATCGCGGGCAAGCTCAGTGGCATAGCCCTGCCCCCAGGCCTCCACGGCAAAACGGTAGCCGAGGTTGATGCGCCGCTCAGTGAGGTAGTTGAGCGGTGCGATACCGCCAAAGCCGATGAGATGCTCTGGGGATTCACGCCGGGCAATCGCCCACCAGCCATAACCGTCGCGCGCCCATTGTGCGAGCCAGTGGTCGAGCAGCCGCTGTGCATCGGCAAGGCTTGCCAAGGGACCGGAAGGATTGAACCGGTTGGTCTGTGGGTCACCGAAGATCGAGAACAATCGCGGCAGATCCTCGAGTGTTGGTGGGCGGTAGATCAGGCGTGAGGTGGGCATTGGGGTGGTTCTCTCAAGGATGTCGCTCTTTTTTGTGGTGAGCGGGCTTTTGTGGTGAGCGGGCTTGTCCCGCGCTGGGCTGCGCAGCAGCCCCATCAACGCCAACCCGGTTTTCCAGACAAACCGGGTTGTGTGGTTTTGGGGCTGCTTCGCAGCCCAGCGCGGGCGGTGCGACGATTCGACAAGCCCGCTCACTACAGGGGGTAGCGGGGTCGTGAAATAGCGCTTTTCACAGGTAGATCTGCTGCCAGTCGAGAAAAAGTACAGCAACGGGTGAATTTTTTCGTGTCCGCTTGTATCTGAAGTGACAGAGCGGTGCTATCGCAGTGATAGCACCACCCCTGTTCTGTTTTAGAGTGGTTCGCATGAAATTACGTAGAAAAAGCGTCAAACCCATCGGGTTGAAGGACATCACCATCGTCGACGATGCCAAGGTGCGCAAAGCAATTACCGCCGCCGCCCTTGGCAATGCCATGGAATGGTTCGACTTCGGTGTCTACGGGTTTGTCGCCTATGTGCTCGGTAAAGTGTTCTTCCCGGACGCCTCCCCCAGCGTACAAATGATCGCCGCGCTGGGTACGTTCTCCGTGCCTTTCCTGATTCGTCCGCTGGGTGGCCTGTTCTTCGGCGCGCTGGGCGATAAATACGGACGGCAGAAAGTCCTCGCCGCCACCATTGTGATCATGTCCCTGAGCACCTTCGCCATCGGCCTGATTCCCGGCTATGCGTCCATTGGCATCTGGGCGCCGATCCTGCTGCTGCTGTGCAAGATGGCCCAGGGTTTCTCGGTGGGTGGTGAATACACCGGCGCGTCGATCTTCGTCGCCGAATACGCCCCGGACCGCAAGCGCGGCTTCCTCGGCAGTTGGCTGGACTTCGGCTCGATTGCCGGTTTTGTGCTCGGTGCCGGCGTAGTGGTATTGATCTCCAGCGTGCTTGGCGAAGCCGAATTCGAATCGTGGGGCTGGCGCCTGCCGTTCTTCCTGGCTCTGCCTCTGGGCATTATCGGCCTGTATCTGCGCCATGCGCTGGAAGAAACCCCCGCGTTCCAGCAACACATGGACAAGCTCGAACAAGGCGACCGCGAAGGCCTGACCCACGGTCCCAAGGTCTCCTTCAAGGAAGTCGCCACCAAGCATTGGCGCAGCCTGCTGACCTGCATCGGTATCGTCGCGGCCACCAACGTGACGTACTACATGCTGCTCACCTACATGCCGAGCTACCTGTCCCACAACCTGCATTACAAAGAAAACAGCGGCGTGCTGATCATCATCGCGATCATGGTCGGCATGCTGTTCGTGCAACCGTTCATTGGCTTTATCAGTGACAAGATCGGCCGCAAGCCTTTCATCATCGCGGGCAGTGTTGGCTTGCTGTTTCTGTCGATCCCGGCATTTATGCTGATCACCAGCGGCAAGATCGGCCTGATCTTCGCCGGCCTCTTGATCCTCGCTGTGATCCTGAACTTCTTCATCGGCGTGATGGCTTCGACCTTGCCAGCGATGTTCCCCACTCACCTGCGCTATAGCGCGCTGGCCAGTGCGTTCAACGTCTCGGTACTGATCGCCGGTGTAACACCGACGGCCGTGGCGTGGCTGGTGGAAAGCACCAATGACCTGTTCATGCCCGCCTACTACCTGATGGTGTTTGCCGTGGTCGGTTTGATCACCGGCCTGACGATGAAGGAAACTGCCAACAAGCCTCTGCGTGGCGCGGCACCGGCAGCTTCGGACATGGAAGAAGCCAAGGAGTTGCTGCAGGAACACCACGACAATATCGAGCAGAAGATCGAAGACATCGACGCCGAAATTGCGGAATTGGAAGCTAAGCGCCAGAATCTGGTGCAACAGCACCCGCGAATTAATTAAGACTTGACCGTGCGTGGTGGCCCCGGCCACCACGCCTTTGGAGAGCTCAGCATGCTTCCCAGCTTCACCGCAGCACATTCGCTACTGAGCGCAGACGAACGCGCCGCCATCGCCGAAATAGAAGCCACCACCAGCATTCTGCAGTTGGTCACCCGCCTGACCGGGATGCGCTTTGCCGGCATCGCCAAGTTCACCGACCTGGAATGGGTGGTCTGCTCGGTCCACGACCCTATGGAAATGGGGATCAATGTGGATGACGTGCTTAACCTGGAAACCACCCTGTGCAGCGAGTTCTGCATTAATCCACAGACCTTGTTCATCCCGCAGGTCAGCGCAAACGGCCGCTTCGCTTCACGCCCGGTAGTCAAGCAGTTCGCTATCGAAAGCTACGCCGGCGCGCCGATTTTCCTGCCAGATGGCCGCTTGTTCGGCGCGCTGTGTGCCTTGGATTCACAAGCGATGCTGTTTGATGACCCCAACCTGCCGGAAACCCTGAGCCTGTTTGCCCGACTGATTGGCTGCATCTTTTTCGCTAACTTGACACAGAATGATCGTTAAATTTCGGCTTGCCGCGTAACCCGGCGATGTCGCGCTTGGGCGGCACGCCAAACAGCCGGCTGTATTCGCGGCTGAACTGCGACGGGCTTTCATAGCCCACTTTGAACGCCGCACTGGAGACATCCTGATGCTCGTTAAGCATCAACCGGCGCGCCTCGTTCAAACGCAGCCACTTCTGATACTGCAACGGACTCATCGCCGTGAGTTGGCGAAAGTGATGATGGAACGTGGCCGCGCTCATCTGCACCCGCGCCGCCAAGTCTTCCACGCGCAGCACTGCGTCGTAATTGAGTTTGAGCCAGTCAATCGCCTTGGCGATACGGTAGCCCTGCCCGTCCACTGAACAAATCTGCCGCAGTCGTCCAGCCTGGTCGCTTTGCAATAAGCGGTAGTGGATCTCGCGCTGGATCAGTGGTGCGAGTACCGGGATCGCCTCGGGCTCATCGAGCAACGCCACCAGCCGCGCAAACGACGCCAGCATGCCGTCGGTGACAACCCCGATGCCGACCCCTTTGAGCACTGAACGCTCGCGCTTGGGCGGCAGCTCACTCTGGGCGATCAGCTCGGCCAATATGCGCAGGTCCAGCTTAAAGGTCAGCCCCAGGCACGGCCGCGTGGGGCTCGCCTGCAGCACTTCGGAATTGGCAGGAATGTCCAGCGATGTCACCAGGAAGCGTGACGTGTCATACGGATACCCCTCGCCGCCCACCCACAGCTGCTTCTGCCCCTGGGCCACCAGCACAATGCTCGGTTCGACCATGCACACCACCGGCGTGCACGGCTGCTCACGCCGATAGAACCCCAGGCCCGGGATCGGCATGGGGCAGTCCCCAGGCGCAGCGATGCGCGATGCAATGGCGTGGACCAGCGCGTCCAGATTGGCCTTCATAACCTGCCCTTTTTGTTGATCCGCGAACTCTACCCCGCGCAGTCCACGGCGTCCCCCGTAACCCCCCAGACTCAGAGCATCAGGCAAGTAATCCATCGGAACGCACTACAGACGCCGCCGCCACACCGGGAAAATGTGCGGACCAACCCTTTCAAGGATCCGCCCATGAAACGCCTCTTGCTTGCCCTTGGTTTGCTGGTGACGTCTTTAACTGCTCTGGGAGCCGATATGTCCAACAGTGCTGACAACTTCTACACAAGCGACAAGGTGACGGTCGAAAAGGTCACCTTCAACAACCAATACGGCCTGCAGGTTGCCGGCAACCTGTTCGTGCCGAAAAACCTGAGCTCGGGTGCTAAAAGCCCCGCGATTATCGTCGGTCACCCGATGGGTGCCGTCAAAGAACAGAGCGCGAACCTGTACGCCACCAAAATGGCCGAACAGGGCTTCGTCACACTCTCTCTGGACCTGTCGTTCTGGGGCGACAGCGCCGGCACACCGCGAAACGCGGTGCTGCCCGACCTCTACACCGAGGACTTCAGCGCCGCCGTGGACTTCCTCGGCACCCGGCAGATGGTCGACCGTGAACGCATTGGCGTGATCGGTATCTGTGGCAGCGGCAGCTTCGTCATCGCGGCGGCGAAGATCGACCCCCGCCTCAAGGCCATCGCCACCGTCAGCATGTACGACATGGGCGCGGCCAACCGCAACGGCCTCAAGCACGGCGTCACCCTGGAACAGCGCCGGCATATCCTGCTGCAAGCGGCCAACCAGCGCTATGTGGAATTCCAGGGCGGCGAGACCCTCTACACCAGCGGCACGCCGCTCAAGCTGACGGGCAATCCGGTGGGGGACGAGTTCTTTGACTTCTACCGCACGCCACGTGGCCAGGTCACGCCTGCCGGTGCGTCGCCGCAGACCACCACCATGCCGACGCTGACCAGCAACGTGAAGTTCATGAACTTCTACCCGTTCAACGACATCGAGACGATCTCTCCGCGTCCGCTGTTGCTGATCAGCGGGGCCAACGCGCACTCCCGCGAGTTCAGCGAAGACGCCTACCAGCGTGCGGCCGAACCGAAGGAATTGCTCATCATCCCGAACGCGGGGCATGTGGACCTGTACGACCGGGTCAATCTGATTCCGTTTGCCCACCTCACCACCTTCTTCAAGAACAACCTCAAGTGATGCCCAATAACCCGAATGCACCGCGCTGGGGCGCGGTGCTCGCTATGTCCCTGGCGGCCTTTACTTTAGTCGCCTCGGAGTTCATGCCGGTCAGCCTGCTGACGCCACTGGCGGCCGACCTCAACATCACTCAAGGCCAGGCCGGCCAGGGCATTTCGGTGTCAGGGCTGTTTGCCTTGCTCACCAGCCTGGTGATTGCCGCCGTGGCAGCGCGGGTGGATCGCAAGCGCCTGCTGGTGGCGCTGACACTGCTGATGATCGTGTCCGGAACGGTCGTGGCCTTTGCGCCGAACTACATGGTCTTCATGTTGGGGCGAGCGCTGATCGGCGTTGCCATCGGCGGGTTCTGGTCACTGTCGGCCGCCACCGCCATGCGCTTGGTACCGGACGATCAAGTGCCGCGTGCCCTGGCCGTGGTCAACGGTGGCAACGCCCTGGCGACGGTGATTGCTGCTCCACTGGGCAGCTTTCTGGGCGGAATGATCGGCTGGCGTGGCGCGTTTTTCTGCGTGGTGCCGGTGGCGGTGATCGCCGTGGTGTCGCTGCTGATCAGCCTGCCCTCGATCAAGTCGCGGGGCGAGGCAAAGACCACCAACGTGCTGCGCCTGATGAAACAGCCGCCTGTGATCATGGGCATGCTGGCGGTCAGTGTGTTTTTCATGGGTCAGTTCATGCTGTTCACCTACCTGCGACCGTTCCTGGAAACCGTCACCCAGGTCAGCGTGTCCCTGTTGTCGCTGATGCTGCTGGTACTGGGCATGGCCGGTCTGGCGGGCACGTTCCTGATCGAGCGTTTTTTGAAGCGCAGCCTGTATCCCACGCTGATTGCCATCCCACTGCTGATGGCGTTGATCGCCCTGGCCTTGGTCGCCTTCGGCAGCTCGACGGCGATGACAACCCTGTTGCTGGGGCTCTGGGGCCTGGTCGCGACCGCCGCCCCCGTGGGTTGGTGGACGTGGCTGGCCAACACCCTGCCCAAGGATGCCGAAGCAGGGGGCGGCCTGATGGTCGCGATCATCCAGTTGGCGATTGCTTCAGGCGCCACGGTGGGCGGTGTGGTGTTTGACTTCAGTGGCTATCGGGCGACGTTTGAGTTGAGTGCGGCGCTGCTGTGCGGGGCGGCGTTGCTTGCGTGGGCAACACGCTGCGTCAGTGTTCGCGCACAACACTTGAGCACAGCCTGACGCACTCAATCTTTTCCAAGGGCCGCCGATAACTTGTCATACCCCTGACTTGCAGCGAGGCCCTGCGCTAAATAATGCCCAACTCTCTCGCTCCAATCGTCCGCTCGCTGTCCACCCGCACCAGCCTGTCACTGGCACGCACGTCACTGTTGAATTTCATGGCCTTGCTGGCCGTTGTCTTTGCGGCAGCGGCTTACTCACTGCTTTACATCGCCCATGACCTGGACCGCACCGAGCAGGCCGAAAGCGCGTTCCATACTCGCAAAGCCATACAGTCCATGGAAAAAGCCATGCGGGTGACGGTCAAGGACTACGCGTTCTGGAGCGATGCCTACAAGCACCTGCATGTACAGGTGGACAAGGATTGGGCCTTCGAGCGCGGCAATATCGGGCCCACACTGTTCCAAGACTTCGGTTTTCAGGGCCTGTTTGTGGTCAACGATGCCAATCGCACGGTGTACACCGTGGTCGAAGGCGAACTGCAAACCTTTGAGCTCAGCGAATGGCTCGATCAGCCCCTCACCCAACTGCTCGAACAGGCTCGCGCCGGCGTAGACAACGAAACCCCGGTGAGCACGTTCATCAACGTACGCGGCAGCCCCGCCCTGGTGGCTGCCGCAGCCATTACGCCGGGCACCGACCCCACGGTGGTTGCAGACGGTAGGCCAGCCTCGGTGCTGGTCTTTGTCGACATCCTCGACAGCGCCAAATTGGGCCTGATCGGCGATGACTTCGGCGTGGGCAACCTGCACATCGCCACCCCTGAAGACATCGCCAAGGGCGTGTTTTTACCCCTCGGCGACAACGGCAGCGCCGGTAGCCTGTACTGGCAGCCGGAACAGCCCGGCCGACGCCTCATTGGCGTCGGCCTGCCCTTGCTGGGCCTGGCCGCGCTGCTGGTGTGCCTGATGACGTGGATGATCTTGCGCCGCAGCACAGCCGCCGCCCTGGCGCTGGATGCCAGTCACAGCTCGCTGCAAACCAGCCAGAACGCCTTGGCCACCAGCGAAGCGCGCTTTCGCGATGTGGTAGAAGCCAGTTCCGACTGGGTCTGGGAGATCAACGGCGATTGGCGCTTTACCTACCTCTCGGAGCGTTTCGAAAGCGTAACCGGGTTGACCCGCGACGCCTGGATCGGCGCGGCCATGAATGACCTGCTGGGCACCGAAGACGGTTTGTTGTCACAGTGGCTGTGCACGCCCGGCCGACGCCCGGACCTCAGCGTGCAATGCCTGTATGTGGATGCCCAAGGGCAAGAGCGCACCACCCGGCTATCGGCGCGGAAAATGCCGTGCGGCGGGTTTCGCGGCACCGCCACCGACGTGACTGAAGAAGTCGAGGCGCGCAGACGCATTGAATTTTTGTCCCAGCATGACGCCCTGACCGGGTTGCCCAATCGCACGCGTCTGCAAGCCTTCCTGGACGCCAAGCTCAAGACGCTGCCCCTCGTTGAGCAACCCTTGGTCATGCTCAGCCTGGACCTGGACCGATTCAAACCGGTCAATGACTTGCTCGGGCATGCCGCCGGCGACCGGGTGCTCAATGAAGTGTCGAGCCGCCTGACCGACTGCGTGCGCCACGGTGATCTGGTGGCGCGGGTTGGCGGCGATGAATTTGTGCTGATCCTCAGCGATGCCGGCACCCAGGACGACGTCGAAAACTTTTGCAAACGCTTGATCGTCTCCCTTGAGCGCGCGATCCGGATCGATGAGCAGGAAGTGTTTATCAGCGCCAGCATCGGTATTGCGCTGGCGCCCAATGACGCCGGCAACGTCACCGAAATGCTGCGCTACGCGGACATCGCGCTGTACGAGGCCAAGTCCGCCGGGCGCAATACCTGGCGCTTCTACTCCGGCGAGATGAATGCACGAATCATCGAGCGTCGACGCCTGGAAAGCGACCTGCGCTATGGGATCAAACATGGGGAATTGCGCCTGCACTTTCAGCCGCGTTACCGCATAGCCGACGGGCAGATGGTCGGCGCCGAAGCGCTGGTGCGCTGGCAACACCCGGAGCGCGGCCTGATCGCGCCGGACACCTTTATCCCGATTGCCGAAGAGTCCGGCCTGATCCTGTCGCTGAGTGACTGGGTGCTGGAAACCGCCTGTGCCTGTGCCGCCCAGTGGCCGGATGCGTTGTTTGTGTCGGTCAACCTGTCGCCGACCGAGTTCAAGCGCGGCAACCTGATGGAGCGCGTGCGTCACGCGTTGCAGGCATCGGGTATCGAACCGGCGCGGGTGGAACTGGAAATCACCGAAAGCGTCATGCTCGAAGACGCCGTCGGTGCGCTGGACGTGATGCGCGCCCTCAAACAACTGGGCATCCGCATCGCCATGGACGACTTTGGCACCGGGTATTCATCACTGAGCTACCTGCGCGCGTTCCCGTTCGATGGCTTGAAAATAGACCGCAGCTTTCTGACCCGACTGGAAGACAGCGAGGACGACCAAGCCATCATCCATGCCATCGTCGGCCTGGGACGTGCCCTGGCACTCACGGTGACCGCCGAAGGCATCGAAACCGCCGAGCACCTGGCGATGCTCAAGGCCGTGGCCTGTGATGAAGGCCAGGGCTACTTCCTCAGCCGCCCGCTGGATACCGACGCGTTCAACCGGCTGCTGAGCCCGGTTTGAAAAACAGGCTCGGCGTCTTGCCGAACTGTTTCTTGAACATGCTGGTGAAGGCGCTGGGGCTTTCGTAGCCCAGCTCCAACGCTACGTCGATGATCTTTTCCCCCATCGCCATGCGCTCCAGGGCCAGTAGCAACCGCGCCTGTTGGCGCCATTGGCCGAAGGTCATGGCGGTTTCCTTGCGAAACAGGCGCTGGATGGTTTTCTGATCCAGGCCCAGGCGCTCGCTCCAGTGCGCCACTGTCGAGGCATCGCCCGGATTCTGTTGCAGCGCCAGGCAGATCCGCTGGATACGCGGGTCGGCAGGCTGTGGCAGGGATAACGGCAACGCGGGCAGGATGGCCAGTTCGTCGAGGATCAGGTGCATGATCCGCGCATCCCGCGAGTCTTCGGCATAAGGTGGCTTGAGACTGACCGAGGCCTTGATCAGCTCGCTCAGCAGCGGCGAGATGCTCACAGCCTTGGTTTCGGTGGGCAGATTGGGGAAGCTGTCGGGGCGCACAAACACGCTGCGCATTTTCAGCGGCCCTACGCAGCGCAGGGAATGCACGTGCCCGCAGGGCATCCAGAAGCCGCGATTGGGCGGCACTGTCCACTGGTTCTGCGCCGAATGCACTACCATGACCCCTTCGGTCGCGTAGAGCAGTTGATGCTTCTCGTGGCTGTGGTCGGGGATCACCCAGTTTTCAGGATAGTCGGTGGCCGAACTGATCACGGCCCACTCGCCTTCGTCGATCTCCTGCAGGAATTTATCCAGTGACTTGATCATTTAGCCCTTTTTGCGACAGTTACTGCCCGAATTTCGTGAGACAGACATTTTTACTGAATCTAGCATAAAGCCCGACACAATTTGAAATGGGCCGCCAGCCACGTATTGGCGGCCCCTGTTCGCTGCCTTGTATGGAATGCCTGCATGTCGACACTCACCGCGTCACCCGCCACTGCTACCAGTGCGCCCCAAGCAAGCCCATTAGTTATGCGTATCCTCGGTGCCTGCGCTTTGGCGCACCTGATCAATGACCTGATCCAGGCCGTGCTGCCGTCGATCTACCCCATGCTCAAGGCCAATTACGGACTGACGTTTGCCCAGGTGGGCCTGATCACCCTGACCTTCCAACTGACCGCCTCGCTGCTGCAACCGTGGATCGGCTACCACACTGATCGTCATCCCAAGCCTTGGCTGCTGCCGGCCGGCATGGTGTGCACATTGATCGGCATCCTGATGCTGGCGTTTGTCGGCAGCTTCCCGGCGATCCTGCTGGCGGCGGGTCTGGTGGGCGTAGGCTCGTCGACCTTCCACCCGGAAACCTCCCGCGTGGCGCGCCTGGCTTCCGGCGGACGCTACGGCCTTGCGCAATCGACCTTCCAGGTCGGTGGCAACACCGGCAGCGCCTTCGGCCCGTTGCTGGCAGCGGCGATCATCATTCCCTACGGCCAGGGCAATATCGCCTGGTTCGGTCTGTTCGCGGTGTTCGCGATCCTGGTGCTGTATGGCTTGAGCCGCTGGTACCGCAACCACCTCGCGCTGTTCAAGCTCAAGCAAGGCGGCAAAGCCACCCACGGCTTGTCCAAAGGCCGCGTGACGTTTGCCCTGGTGGTGCTCGCAGTGCTGGTGTTCTCCAAGTACTTCTACATGACCAGCCTGACCAGCTACTTCACGTTTTACCTGATTGAAAAATTCCACCTGTCGGTATCGAGTTCCCAGATGTACCTGTTCCTGTTCCTCGGTGCGGTGGCCGTGGGCACCTTCGCGGGCGGCCCGATCGGCGACAAAATCGGCCGCAAGAAAGTCATCTGGTTCTCCATCCTCGGCGCCGCGCCCTTCACCCTGGCCCTGCCCTACGTCGATCTGTTCTGGACCGCCGTGCTCAGTGTGGTGATTGGCTTTATCCTGGCTTCGGCGTTCTCGGCCATTGTGGTGTTTGCCCAAGAACTGGTGCCGGGCAATGTCGGGATGATCGCAGGTGTGTTCTTTGGCCTGATGTTCGGTTTCAGCGGGATTGGCGCGGCGTTGCTCGGTTTGCTCGCGGATAACCACGGCATCGAGTACGTCTACAAACTGTGCTCGTTCCTGCCGCTGGTGGGTATCCTGACGATTCTGCTGCCGTCGACCAAAGGCGTTTGACCCGCCGATCATCGGCTGGCTGTGTGCCACTACACAGAATGCTCTGAAAAACCTGCGTGTGCGCTTACAATCCCGGTTTAAACGCACACCAGGCAGACCCAGCAAGAAATGACGCTCGACCCTCCCACGATTTTGGCACTCACCGTTGCCTTGGCAGCCGCTGCCGCCCTTTACCTGCTGGTCGAATGGCGCAGCGTGCGCGAACCCTCGCTGCTGTTGTGGAGCAGCGGTTTCGCCACCATCACCATCGGTTCGCTCCTGGCCCTGCTGCGCATTAATGGCTTTTTAGTCATCGGCATCTGGTTCGCCAACGGTTTGCTGGTGACCGCACACTTCCTGTTTCTGCTCGGCGTGGCGCGGTTTACCCAAGTACGCGTGTCACGCGCCTGGGCCCTGATGCCCGTGATCTGGTTCGCCATGCTCGCGCTGCCAACGGACCAATCATGGTCCAAAGCCATGCTGGCGGTGCAATCGCTGTTGGTCGCCCTGCCCACCCTGCGCGCCAGTTTCCTGCTGCGGCCCCATGGCCGGTCCCTGAGCGTCGGCGCGGTGCAGTTGCGTTTTGTGCTGCTGCTCCACGGGACCTTTTACGTGGCCAAAACGCTGTCGGTGGTCATTCCCGGCACCCTGATCGACCTCGCCGCCTTCAAGGGCGAGATCATCCAGATCTCCCTGGTGGAAGGCGCCATGGCAATCATGCTGATTGCCTTGTCCATGACGGGTTCCGAACGCTACCGCCGCGAACAACAGATCGCCCGCCTCGCCGCCCGCGATCCACTCACCGCCCTCTATAACCGTCGCGCCCTCGACCTGCGCGCCCCTCGCCTGCTGGCCCAGGTATCTTCGACCCAACCCGGCGCACTGCTGCTGATCGACATCGACAACTTCAAAGGCGTCAACGACCTCCACGGCCACACCGCCGGCGACCGCCTGTTGATCGCATTGAGCGAAATGATCCGCGCCGTCGTGCCCCGAGCCGCACTGGCAGCACGGCTGGGCGGCGATGAGTTTGTGATCCTGCTCAATCCCACGTCGGCTGAGCAGATAGTCGAACTGGGCAGCAGCCTGCGCGACCAGTTTCAGCAACTGGCCTCGCAGAGCTTCAGCACCCCGCAACCGGTGACCCTGAGCATTGGCGCCAACCTGTTCGATCAGCCGCCGGAGAGCCTGGCGGCGTTGATTGAGCAAGGGGATACGACGCTGTATGAGTCCAAGCGGGGTGGGCGGGACAGTATCCGGTTGGTGGATCGCAGGGGCGCCACGCCCTACGGTTAGAGATCGTAACTAACCCCCACACTCCGCCCCGTCCTGACCGACTCCAACGCTTCGGTGTGAGCAGTACGCCGGTGGCGCCGCAGACTTCAAGGCCAGTTACAGGTCACGGCGTATCAAGACAACCAAAGGCAGGCGATGGGTTTGAGTCAGTGAGGCGCTTTTTGTGGTGAGCGGGCTTGCCCCGCGCGAGGCAAGCTCGCTCACTACAGAAGTAAGCGGGATGCCGCTGAATTTCAGACAAGCCTTAAACAGGTCATAGCGCCAAGCCCGAGCAAGCAGATCACCCCGACCCCATACGACTTCAAGGCCAGTTACACGTCATGGCGTATCAAGACAACCAAAGGCAGGCGATGGGTTTGAGTCCGTGAGGCGCTTTTGTGGTGAGCGGGCTTGCCCCGCGCGAGGCAAGCTCGCTCACTACAGAAGTAAGCGGGATGCCGCTGAATTTCAGACAAGCCTTAAACAGGTCATAGCGCCAAGCCCGAGCAAGCAGATCACCCCGACCCCATACGACTTCAAGGCCAGTTACAGGTCACGGCGTATCAAGACAACCAAAGGCAGGCGATGGGTTTGAGTCAGTGAGGCGCTTTTTGTGGTGAGCGGGCTTGCCCCGCGCGAGGCAAGCTCGCTCACTACAGAAGTAAGCGGGATGCCGCTGAA